>BNJS01000766.1_pt1 | contig 227849 bp, 259 predicted proteins | sample 8540461 | NCBI WGS metagenome assembly BNJS01 (sample SAMD00202454, study PRJDB9452) | human saliva metagenome | isolation source: human saliva | place: Japan | reverse complement strand
TTTTCGTCGACATATCCCATTCTCATTTTTTTATTTGGACTTGCATGGAGGTACCGGGGTAAGTACAACCTGAGGATCAGGACGCAATGAGGCTCCTGAATACCATAAGAGATTCCGGAGATCTGAAGGAATTAAAAAGCAAACTGGAGGGTTTGAAGGGGCCGGAGGCAGCAGAAATCCTCAAGGAACTGGAAAGCCCTGCATACCGGGCTGGATTTCTCCTTCAGCTATGTGAATGATCAGGAACTGAACAGGATCCTTAGAACCAACTGGAGCGGTGCAAACGACTCAAAGAGGATATGGGGGAATACACGGGGCTGGCAAGGGAACTTAAAACGCAGATGACGCTTGCGTACCTCACCGGAAAGAATGAGAGCGAGATCGCAGGAGAAATAGCCAATAAATATGCAACCGGTGCAGCCTATGCACGGAGACTGGTACGGACAGAATCGGCCTACGTATCCGGACAAGCGCAGGCAGCAGCGGATCAGGAAGCAGGAATTGAGTCCTACAAGATCATAGCCACACTGGACCTGAGAACCTCCAATATATGCAGGGAAATGGACGGGAAAGAATTTGCATACAAGGATATGGAGGTAGGAGTGAATGATCCGCCTTTCCACCCGTTTTGCAGAACAACCGTTCTTTCAGAGCTGGACGATCAGAATTTGGGTGAGCTGAAGCGGAGATCCAGAGACCCGGAAACCGGAAAGGTAAAGACTTTTTCCGGAGATATCACATATCAGAAATGGTATGAGAGTGAGGTTGCAAATAATCCGGAGGCGCTCTTTGCGGAGCAGGTGGCCAAACACAGAGGAGCTGATCTGCAGCAACATGAGAGATATGTTGAGCGCCTAGGAAAAAAGAAAGTAGGTTCAATAGATGATTTCAGAGAGCTGAAATACAAAACTCCGGAAGAATTTGAAAAGCTGAAAGAGCTTTACAAGAATCCACTCTCAGAGGTGAGCGCTGATATTGAGAGAAATATGGCCATCAGGAATGGTAATATATATGGCATTCAGACAACCGGGGCAAGGATATTGATAAGGAGATCCTGAAAGATATTGATAACGCTATCCACAAGCTGCACAAAGAGCATGAGAATATCAAGGTTGATAAGATTTCTTTCCTCCCAGGAGATAAGCTGGGCAGTGATATTGCAAGAGCGGCAATCGATAAGAAAACGCTCAAAACAACACTGAAATTGAACGGAGATATATTCTCAGATCCGGAGGCTTTGAAAAACATACTTGAACATATGCCCGAGGGAATTTCAGAGAAAGATGGCTTATATGGATACCTGCTCCATGAATATACTCATTTCATGGAATATGATTATGTGATCAAAAAGCATACAATAAACGGAATCACGGATGCTGCAAAGGTAAAAGAAGATCTCAATCATTGCATAAGTGCCACGGAGTTACTCAAAGAGGCTCTTTCATCTTGCGGATTAGATTACAATGATGGTATAATACAGACGATAAGCGAATATGCAACATATAACAATGCGGAGACAATAGCTGAGGCATATTCATACAAGGGAACAGATAAGCCGCTGTGTGAGGTCATCAAGAAACTTGTAAATGCAAGATGGAGAAAGTAACATGATTCCGTTAATACCAAAGGAAATTCAGGGAAAAATACAATTTAAGCCGGGAGATGTGGCACTCAAGGAGGGTGTTGTACTTAAGGCTGAGGAAAAAGTGATTTTTGATAAGTTCAGAGCCAGCATGAGAGAACAGGCTAGATCAAGAATGGATTAAGGACAACCAAATAAAGAACGATACTGAAAGAGCTGTGCAGAAAATGCATGGCTCTTTTTGTATGCAAAAAGGAGGGGCAGATGGGGAAGATATTGGCAATAGCAGGGGGAATACCCACAGGAATACTCCTAGCGGCGCTCACTGGATGCATGTTGGCGATCCAAAATGTGAGGGAAACAGCAGCAGGATATGCAGAATGAGAAAGGCAGGTAGCGGGCATGAATTTCGGAGATGCCTTAGAGGAATTAAAGGATGGATACAAATGCAGGAGAGCCGGATGGAACGGCAAAGGAACTTATATTAAGCTACAGAAACCGGATGAGTACAGCAAAATGACATTGCCTCATATCTACATAGTGACCATATCCTTGATCACAGATTTTGAGAGTTCGGGTCTTGCGGTTGTCATCCCAGTATAGGCTTCTTGATAAAAGACGGACTCGGGATATACAGAGAGCAGAGCCGGCTTTTGACTCTCCAAAGAATTACCGTCTTTCGCCTGTATCTGTGAGGATACTCGGGCATAAGCGTAGATAGTCATAATTTAATTTTCTTCCCTCAAGCTACATTTCATCCGTAGGCTTGAACACATAAACTAAATGATTTCATACGATAATAAATAGTTGGACAGACTGAATATTTGTGATATAATACGACCATAAGGATGAAATAGGGCATTTCCACGTTCATGGAGGCAAAAATGGTCAGTTACAAAAGGCTCTTCAAGTTGTTAATCGATCGCGATATGAAAAAAGGTGAGCTTGAACGAGCAGCAGATATTAGTCACTATGTTATGTATAAGCTCAACCATGGAGAGACTGTTACAACAGAGGTGATTGAAAAAATTTGTCGTACACTTAACTGTACGCCTGATGAGATCATGGAAATCGTTTATGATGATGAGGTAGAGCAATGACGGTAAAGCCAATCTTGAAATGGGCCGGTGGAAAGACCCAAATGTTACCGGAACTGTTACCTCGTGTGCCGGAACGATATGGCAAATATATCGAACCTTTTTTTGGTGGTGGCGCATTGTTCTTTGCGTTACAGCCGAAGAATGCAGTTATTGCAGACAGCAATCCGGAAATAATAAATGTTTATCAGCAAGTAGCGAATGATACAGAAGCAGTCATTCGTCAGCTTCTGATATATAAAAATACCGAGGAGTGCTTTTACCAAGTGCGTGAGCAGAATTGGCAAACGCTTGATCCTTTTGAAGCCGCTGCACGAACTATCTTCCTCAACAAAACTTGTTTTAATGGCTTATATCGAGTAAATCGCAAAGGGCAATTTAACACTCCCTTTGGGCGTTACAAGAATCCAAAAATCTGTGATGCTGATGCCCTTCGGGCAGCGGCAGAAGTTCTACGCAACGCCACTATAATATGCGCTGATTATGTAGGCGTGTTGGAACAAAATGCTGAGGCAGGAGATTTTGTTTTCTTAGATCCACCGTATGTACCTGTATCTGAGTATGCAGATTTTAAGCGATATACAAAAGAACAATTCCGCGAGGATGATCATAGATGTCTTGCTGAACAAGTGGAAACTTCGACAGCGAGGATGTTATATCATTGAAACCAATTCAAGCGCACCTCTTGTTTATGAACTGTATAGAGCCTATCAAGTTGAGGTGATACTGACGAAGCGTGCTATTTCATCAAAGGCTGATACACGCACAGGAGAGGATGTCATAATCACGGCTGTACCGAACGTTCAAATGCCGGCTGAATTTGCAGCGCTTTCGGAACAAGTGAGTAAATATCCGCCTACACGCTTCATGGGGTCAAAGAGCAAACTTCTTGGAGCAATCTGGGGAGTGGCAAAGCGGTTCGATTTTACGACTGTATTAGATTTATTCAGTGGCTCTGGTGTCGTTTCTTATATGCTGAAGACACAAGGAAAGCAGGTGATAAGTAACGACTATATGGCCATGAGTCATGTCTTTGCGAAAGCCATGGTGGAGAACAGTAGCACGGTGTTGACTTCGGAAGAGATTGAGTGGCTTCTGATGGATCATGGAACTGACATGTTTGTCGAACAGACTTTTAGAGGTCTCTATTTCTCAGATCAGGATAACCATTTGATCGATGTAATACGTGCAAACATCAAGAGTATGGAAGATGAAAACAAACAAGCTTTAGCTATGACAGCACTGATTCGTGCATGTACCAAGAAACGGCCTCGAGGACTGTTCACATATGTTGGATTAAAAACATCCAATGATGATGGACGCCGTGACCTGGTAATCAGTATGGAGCAGCAATTTCGAGAAAATGCCAATGCAGTCAACAATGCAGTTTTTGATAATGGACAGGAGAATTTGTCTATACGAGGGGAGGCAATGAATGTCCCGGGGATCGTTCCTGACTTGGTGTATATGGATCCGCCGTACTATTCGCCGCTATCCGATAATGAATACGTGAGACGGTATCACTTCCTTGAGGGATTAGCTTGCGATTGGCAGGGAGTGCAGATACAGCAACATACAAAAACGAAGAAATTCAAATCATATCCGACACCATTCTCGTCTAGAGACGGTGCAGCAGAGGCATTTGATAAGTTGTTTGAGAAGTATAGTACAAAAATTTTAATTGTTTCGTATAGTTCCAATAGCGAACCGACGAAAGAAGAAATGATTGAAATCATGAAGCGCCATAAGACTCATGTTGAAGTGGTGCCAATTGATCATACGTATAGTTTTGGAAATCAAAAGGCTGCAAGGACACATCGGCAGAAAGTACAAGAATATCTGTTTGTTGGCTATTGATTGAGATTAGGGAACTGAGGGAACATTTATGAAAATAGGTGATAATGAAAAAATCTCGATATGGCACTTAGGGAACACTGGAGTCCGCAATCCTATGAGAATCCAAGATGGTTTCCGGGTTTTTGCGAGCAGTTCATATGTTGGAGACTTTCACGGTAAGCCGGCTGAAATAGGATTCACCCGCCTTATGAATGAAGCAGGTATTGTTTCCAGTGAAGGTAAAGACGGAACTATAGGCCGGAAGTGGAGACTGATGTTTGAACGATATGGTTTCATGTATCGGATTGTTGAAAAATCAGATCCGTATACGCAGGACGATCTTGGGTCTGCTGACAGCGTGACACCATTTGGACGAACATTTATCAGTGCAGACACATTACCTGCTATGCAAGAATGCTTTTTGCGTTCCTTATCAGTTGAACAGTGGGAACTTCCGGATGGTTCTGGATTGTTCTCGCCACTCAGATGGATTCTCGCACTTATGCTGGAACTTGAAAAAAGAACTGGCTCGACAGAGATGTCACGTATCGAGTTTGCCCTGTATGGACATACAACAAATCCGTTATATGATATTGATGATGTTGTGGATCATATTCTTGACTTGCGTGAGCGTCGAAGAGATTCTAAGGCGAAGAAGGTTTTTGACCGTCAAGAAAAACATACTCGTGGTGAATTTTATTCCATGAAGGAGCAAAACTTCACTGATTATGGAGATATGAATATGAGATATCTTCGTATATCCGGCATCCTGCAAAGAAAAGGTCGAGGCCTAATGGTCGTACCGGAAAAGTATGTGATAGCCGAGGCTCTCGCCAGCAGATCGTACAGTAAAAATGCAGTTATAGATCAGCTAAAAGTTTTAACGACCGGTGCGCCACTTCCAACAGATGATATTGTAATTGCAAAGCAGGTGCTTGCGGATTTACAGGAACAGCTGAAGGAACGACACATAGTATATGATATTTCCGATCTTCCGCTTAATACACCAGCAGAGGTAAATGTAGCGCGTGGTCGACTGGAAGAGAAATTGTCGATGGAAAATGAGATTAGATATGCATCTGTTCAGGTGGAACAGTGGCAAGAAATCTCTGATTATATGACCCTGCTCATAAGCGGTGGCGGAAAGAAAACGTATGATGAGGATTATGAAATTGAAGTTCCCAAAGAAGAATGTGCAGTTTATTTAGAGTGGACGTTATGGAGAGCAGCACTTGCGATCAATCATTTAACCAATGCTCCTTATAAAGTGCGCGGCTTCAGATTGGATTCGGACTTTATGCCAGTGTCGGCAGCAGGCGGTGGACGCGGCGATCTTTATTGTGACTATAAAGATTTTACTATGCTGACGGAAGTAACGATGTCTACATCATCACGTCAGGAAGCAATGGAGGGAGAACCTGTTCGGCGTCACGTTTCCGATGCCGTTGAACAGTATGAAAAGCCTGTCCTTTGTCTCTTCATTGCAGTGCGTGTGGACAACAACACTGTCGAAACATTTCGCCACGGAGTATGGTATGCAGGGACGAAAAAACAGCGTTTGACAATACTCCCGTTAACCTTGGAACAGTATCAGGACTTCTTTGTGAAGATGTTCCGTGTGAGAAAGGCAGAACCGGATAGAGTTGCAGATCTCATTGACCGCTGTATGGCATATCGAGATCGGATGGAAGCATTGGAGTGGAAAGAGCATATTGCAAAAATGGTATCGCTCGGGCCATATGGCGGACGTTTCCCCATAGATACCCAGGCATCTATGATTGCTGAGCCAGTCGGCAGATATGGTGAAGAAGCATTTCCGCATGGAATTTATTTTGGAACAAGAATTACGGATGCAGTCCGTGGCGAGACGGGGGTTGTTACTCAGATAACCGATGACCATGTTGTTGTGAATTACCCTCAGATAACGAGCAGCGACACTGAAACGAAAATTCCCTATGGCCCGGAAGCCTTTTCCAAAGGATGGATCAAGGTTGAATAGCATGGTGACCAGCAAGAGTAAAAATCAAACTCCGATTTGCTGTGAACAAGGGATGCTAATTAACTAAAGTGGCAGGAGAGAACAATGATTTTATCTGATAACGAAACAAAACTTGATTTGTTGAACAATCAAGCTATTGCTAAGACGATTTTGTCTATCATCAAGGACAGCAATGAATCAGTATCTATTGGTGTTCATGGAGATTGGGGAGCTGGCAAGTCCAGTATTCTTCTTATGGTCGAAAATTTCCTCAATCCAGAATCCAATAATGAAAAATCGGATGACTTAGAAGAACTTGATTTGGACGATTGGGATTTAGAAGATCCAGAAGGTGCTGTTGATGAGGAATCGGATGTTCCTGTTACAGGAATCATAACAATCCGGTTTAACAGCTGGCAGTATCAGGGATTTGAAGATGCGAAGATTGCTCTGATGAGCGCTATTGTAAAGGCACTTCAAAAGGAAGCGAAATCGTATTATAAGAAACATCCAGTAAAGGGTGCATTTAAAAAGCTAAAAGAAACCTGCAAAAGAATCTGGGATAATATAGACAAACTTAGCCTTGCGAAGAATACAGCTAAGCTTGGAGTTTCCGTTGCTACCGGAACAACTCCTATTGCACTATTTAACATTGGCGCACAGCAGGTAAAGAAAATTTTTTCTGATGAAGCGGAACGCAATGATTTTATTAGCAAAGCAGGAACGTTGTTGAAAAGTACCTCCGTTGAGACGTCAAGTTATAAAGAAATAGCTGAATTCAGGGCCAATTATAAAGAACTGTTCAAGGCCTCCCACATAGAGAGGCTTGTTGTTCTGATTGATGATCTTGACCGCTGTCTGCCAAAAGTGGCTATTGAAACATTGGAAGCCGTTAGAATGTTTCTGTCGATGGAAAATACTGCATTTATCATTGCGGCTGATGACGCTATGATAAGATATTCTGTAAAAGAATATTTCCCTCGCGTGTTAGAAAAAGAGGGCGAGGATTCCACAAAGACGATTGATTATAATCAATTTTCTGAAAAATATCTTGAAAAATTGATACAGGTTCCGATGCATATTCCCAGGATAGGAATTGCAGAGGCAGAGATGTATGTGCTGCTCCTAATGATTGAATCAAAATTAGGTGAAACAGAAGAGTTGATAGGTCTTGCCAATGCGGTTATCAAGAAACTGAGTAGACCTTGGGCTTTAGAACCATTGACATCTGAGGAAATAAAGAGAGTTGCTGGCGAGAAGTATGAATCCGTGATTGAAAACGTTAAAATCGCTAAGAGTATCGATAAGATTCTTGCAGAAAATACAAATGGTAATCCGAGAAATATAAAGCGTTTTCTAAACATGCTACTGCTGCGTACAGAAATAGCACATAATCGTGGTTTTGACGAACTAAAAGATGCCGGTGCTTGCAAAAGATGATGTTAGCAGAACAATATAATTATGACTTTTATAAGGCAATTGCTTCTGAATTAAGGGAAGATGGCACTTGTCCTGCATTTGATTTGGTTTCAGAATCCGAAGAAAAAAACTGAAGATAATGCGACAGACACGGGAACAGAATCTGAGACATCAGAGACATCTACGGAACAGTCAACAAAACCCGAATCTGTAAAAACCAGAATACAGAAACAAAGATTTTTAAAAAAAGAAGTTAGATGAGGAAGCCATAAAAAGCTTGGATGGGAACCGAACCTTCTCTTGAAGGCGTTGATTTGAGACCATATTATTTTTGCGTGTACGGAGAAAGAAGACTTCTTCTTCAGTAGCCAGGAAGAAAGGCTGAGAGAAATCATTCAGGCTGTTCGAGGTGGAAAAATTTACTGCTGGAAGTCGGAATGAACAAATTAAAAAAACTGGAAAACCCTGATGCCAAGTATGTCTTTAATGTAGTTTCACAGTCTATGTTTACATATGATTTGTCAGCTCAGAAGGCACCTAAGATAGTTGAAGGGTTGCGAGTCTTTGTGAAAAATCCGGACAGAAATGCAGAATAATTTAGTGGAGTTTTTGCTTACACTTCCCTTGATAAGTTGGGAATGTGAGGGCACCGGTGGATGGGATGAATGCATTCCAAAAGGATTCTGAGGCGAGAACTGCGCTTAAAGACTTCTTTAAGGGAATATCTGAAAAAAATCGACGAATGCATTAGTAAAGAGTGCAGCAAATAATGCGTTGGAGAATTAACTTATGGGAACATCAACAAGAAATAGTGGTCAAAAATGGACATAGTCCATTAGTTCCAACTTGGTTAGAAGGAAACCCAGTTCCTGTGGCACCAGTAGAGACTGGTGTTCCGGTACAGCCAGCACCAGATACATCCCAAAATCCAAATCAACCTCTTCAGCCTATACCAGTTGAAGCTGATCCAAACCGATTCAGAGGACCGAGAACATCATTTACTCATTTTGTTTCAGGCGGCGGACGAAATGGTTCATCAATGAGACGTGGCGTTTCCCACTACGTTAGTCGATCCCTTGGAGGGAGTTCTAATGCCACCAAGCGATTAGGCTCTGCTCGCACGAGTACATCTCGGTTATATGGTGTTCTCCATACGCTTGCTGGGGGAGGAGGATTGCGTGACGTAGCCAGATTATTAGCGATAGATAATCTGGAAGGTTTAAGAGCTTCAGAGTTCTTTATTAAGGTTGCGCAATTCATATGTCCAGACGGTGGATCAGAAGATGAAGGTATCTCCAGATCTGCATACTATGATACTGTTGCTGATAATCCGGAATTAATGGATAAACCAACGGAAAATCTTACGCGAGAAGAAATTGATTTGATTCTTCAAAGCTATATGTCAAAAGTTGTGATGCAACAGATCATGAATGGGATTGCAAATAACACTATTAGGTTTTCTGAGTCTTTAGATGAAATATCCCATATTGAGGATGCGGTTGAGCAACTGATAGATCAAAGTGTGGCAGATGCTTTTGCTCAAGTCAGGCAAGAAAATGCTGATATGACAAACCTTAAAGCAAAGGAGATTACTGACAGGGTTTATCAAAAAACATTTGAAATCCTGGAAAGGGTTGGTGACTGAGCATGTATAGATATCATTTAATCGCATCATTTGACAAGGAACTAAAGGAACTTAAATCCGAAACTTTGCAGGAAAGTAGTGTGGTAAATGTTGAAATACCCGTATTGTCCTCATCGGGGATGCTTCGGTATGGTCTGCAAAGAACAGTTGATGATTTGACAAAAGCTGATATTTACCCTTCTGAGGCTGGATATGATGCAATAATTATAGGCCTTTTCGTGTACATGGCTGACATGAAAATATCAAGGCGAGTCCATGCACAGGATTCTTGGTCACGAGAGATAATTCTTACTATTCCTGTATTTGATAACAAGTGGGCTGAGCTTAAGGAAACTTTTGAACGCATGCTTAAGTTTCTCACAGGAGATCTTTGGACAATTGAATTTACAAAGCGTGAGATCGCTTTGGCACAAGAAGATAAGTTTGAGAATAGAAATGATAAATATCTATTTGCATCGCTGTTTTCAGGGGGAATGGATAGTTTAATAGCAGCTATAAATTATATGGAGCAAGGCCAACAAACTTTACTGGTGAGCCATGCCGGAGAGAGCCGTGTTAGACACTGGCAAACAGATCTGTTATCCGTGCTTGATGATCATTATGGCGATACTCCGCATGAAAATGCCTATTATTGGACAAATTTGGATGGCGTTGAGTTCCCTAAAGGAGGATCAGATTTAAATCAGAGAAGTAGATCGTTCCTTTTTATTGCTATTGCTTTGTTTGCTATGAGTGGCACTAAGAGTTGTACACGGCTGTTAATGCCGGAAAATGGGCTTATTGCTCTTAACGTACCATTAGAATATCTTCGTCTTGGATCTCATAGTACAAGAACGACACATCCATTTTATTTAAAACTATGGAATACAATTACTTCAGATATCTTCGGTTACTCAATATCTAATCCCTATTGGAATAAGACAAAGGGAGAAATGGCGTCTGAATGCTTAAATCAGGACGTCCTCAAATTGGAATGAGATATTCGTATTCGTGTTCTTCTGTCAATAGCGTTAGCATTCAAAGTGGAGAATCTAACCATTGTGGACATTGTCTTCCGTGTATTATCCGCCGTGCAGCAATGCATAAGGCCTTTGGTGACTATGACCCATCTGTATATATGGATTCGAGTGCCACTGAATTAGTTAATAATCGTGAGGCAAAAGGTGAACAGATTCGTTCTTTCCAGTATGCTATAGATAGGCTGCAGAAGTATCCAGGAGCAAAAAATGCGCTGATACATAAGCCTGGCCCATTGGAAATGGATGATAATTATTTGCAGGAGCTTGCTGATACATATTATCGTGGACTCATGGAAGTAGATCAATGGATTCATGACAGTTTGGAGAAAGAAAATGCTGATTGATACACATTTTCATCTTGATTTGACTGAGAATATGCAGAACTTGATTCAACAGTTGAATTCATCCTCAATAGGGATTATTGCTGTGGGAACAACACCAAAGGCTTTTAAGCGTGAGCGAGAACTTGTTTCAAATACAAAGAATGTACAAGTTGGCCTTGGTCTGCATCCACAGTTAATAATGGAGAGAGGGCATGAAATAGATCTGTTCTTGGATTTAGTAAAGGATAGCAGATACATAGGCGAGGTAGGACTTGATTTTAATGCCTCGTACAAAAACTCCAAAGAGCAACAAATATATTGCTTTAGAAAAATCGCAGAGATAAGTGCGTTAGAGGGCAATAAGATTCTTTCTATACATAGTGTCAAGGCAACGACGGAAGTAATTAATGAACTAAACAGAGCAGGAACTTTCAAAACATGTATCTGTATTTTTCATTGGTTTACCGGTTCTTCGACTGACAGAAAAAAAGCATCGGAAATGGGTGCGTATTTTTCAATTAATCCAAGAATGTTGAAGACCAAATCTGGACAGGAAACTATCAGATCGATTCCGGGGGATAAAATTCTTCTCGAAACAGATGTCCCGTTTACAAGGAAATATAACAAATAGACGATCTTAAGCTCGATCTCGTAGATTTAATCCACTGCATCTCCGATATACGTGGAGAAGAAATGATGAGTCAGATCAACTTAAATAGTAATCTGATATGGGATTAGTTGATTTTGGACTATAAATGCCAGAATATGGAGAAACGCGAATCGTAGATAGAGGAAGCAACTATGACACAGGAAACAATCGATCGCATCAGCAACAAAACAATAGACAGGATCGATTTGTGTGCGTATGCGCAAAGACAGATCGGTAGCGAAGCGGAGAGAGACCGCTCTTTTTGCATGCCATTGATGTTTTCTTTTCCAAAATGAGCATACAGGATAGAAGGGGAGACAAAATAGGCTTTTGAGTGGGTGGATTTTTGCAGAATTATACAATTTTTTTGCCATCCTTTTACCATACATGTGCAAGATTAAGGATACAATAAGGAATGGGTTGGTCAATGTTCAAGAGACCTAACCAAAAAGGGATAGATCCTTTTTACTATCGGTGCGTTAAGATAAGAGCAGTTGGAAAGAGGGAGTGAGTCGGACCGGCTGCGATTGTCTATTTCATCACAAGGAGGAAAAAATGTCCAACATTCATGTAACAAGTGAGATCAAAACTCTCAAAAAGTGCTGCTGCACAGACCGGGTGAGGAACTTCTGAACCTGACTCCCGATACGCTGGGAGAGCTGCTGTTCGATGACATCCCGGACCTGAAGGATGCACAGGAAGAGCACGATCGTTTTGCCAAGATCCTGAGAGACCATGGTGTAGAAGTTGTTTATCTGGAAGATTTAATGGCGGAGACTCTGAAGGCACGCCCTGAAATCAAGGAGAAGTTCCTGGATCAGTGGATTGAGGAGTCCGGCGTTCATACCGAAGTGTATCACAAGATCATCAAGGAATATCTGGCTAAATTCACCGATGAGAAGGAACTGGTTCTGAAGACTATGTCCGGAATCACCTTTGCAGAGCTGGGTGAGATTCATACCAACTTCCTGGTAGACCGTATTGCAACGGCTTCCCACCTTCTTGTCAATCCGATGCCGAACCTGTACTTCACCCGTGACCCGTTTGCTTCTGTAGGAAACGGTGCTGTCATCAACAGAATGTTCTCTGTAACAAGAAATCGTGAGACCATTTACGCAGATTATATCTTCAAATATCATCCGGATTATGCCGGAAACGTACCGGATCTGTATGGACGTCACAACCACTTCCACATCGAAGGTGGAGATGTGCTCAACGTAAATGAGAAGCTTCTGTTCATTGGAATGTCTCAGAGAACACAGCCGGAAGCCATCCAGGATCTGGCAATGAAGATGTTCTATGAGAACGAAGGAAACAAGATCGAAACCATTCTGGCTTTCAATATCCCGGTAAGCCGTGCGTTCATGCACCTGGATACCGTGTTCACGCAGATTGACACCGATGCGTTTACCATTCACCCGGGAATCATGGGAACCCTGCAGGTATTTGCAATTACGAAGGATGCTGCCAATCACGATGTGAAGATTGAAGAGCATACCGGAAAGCTGGAAGAGATTCTTGCAAAATTCATGGGTCTGGAGAAGGTTCGTCTTTTCCCTTGCGGTGCCGGAGATGCTCTGGCAGCAGAGAGAGAGCAGTGGAACGATGGATCCAATACCCTCTGCATCGCTCCCGGAACGGTGATCGTTTACAAGCGTAATTATGTCACCAACCAGTATCTGAAGGACAATGGGTTCAATGTACTGGAGCTGGAAGCATCCAACCTTTGCGTAGGACGCGGCGGCCCGAGATGCATGTCCATGCCGCTGGTTCGTGAAGACTGATTGATGTGTAAAACGGGGCGCCATGGGTGAATTCCTGTGGCACCCGTTACAATAGGTGTGGCTCAGGGATTGAACTGCATCTGCAATATGTAAAGAACAGAAAGGAAATGGTTATGGGTGTTAATGTAAGAGGAAGAAGTTTTTTGACATTGTTGGACTTTACGCCGGCTGAGATCAGATATCTGCTGGAGCTGTCTGCTGAATTCAAGAAGATGAAGGCAAACGGTGTGGATCACAGCTATTTAAAGGGCAAGCAGGTCGTTCTGCTGTTTGAAAAGACTTCCACCAGAACTCGTTGCGCATTCGAAGTTGGCGCACGCGATCTTGGAATGGGAGTGACCTTCCTGGATTCCGGCTCTTCTCAGATGGGCAAGAAGGAGTCTCTGGAAGATACCGCTAAGGTTCTTGGCCGTATGTTCGACGGGATCGAGTATCGTGGTTTTGATCAGAAGGTGGTAGAAGATCTTGCCAAATATTCGGGAATTCCGGTATGGAACGGTCTGACCGATCTGTATCATCCGACCCAGATGCTTGCGGATATTCTTACCGTAAAAGAGGAGTTCGGCGATGTCAGAGGACGCAAGTTGACATTCTTCGGAGACGCCAGAAACAATGTGGCAAATTCTCTGATGATCGTTTGCGCAAAGCTTGGCATGCACTTCTGTGCTTGCGGACCGAAGGAGCTCATGCCGACGGATGATCTTGTTGCTAAGTGCAGAGAGATTGCCAAGGAGACCGGCGCTGAAATCGAGCTGACCGATGACATCAAGATCGGTGCTAAGGATGCGGATGTTCTGTATACCGACATCTGGCTTTCCATGGGCGAGCCGGCAGAGCTTTGGGAGAAGAGAATCAAGCTGCTTCGTCCTTATCAGGTCAACAAGGAACTGCTTGCAATGGCGAAGCCTACTGCTATCTTCCTTCACTGCCTGCCTTCCTTCCACGATCGTAATACCACGATCGGTGAGGATATCTATCAGAAATACGGCCTGGAAGCAATGGAAGTAACGGATGATGTCTTCCTTGGCAAGCATGCAAGGCAGTTTGACGAGGCGGATAATCGTATGCACACCATCAAGGCAGTGATGTACGCCACCTTGAAGTAAGCAGGAGAAGAGCATGGCAAAGCGTATTGTCGTTGCTCTCGGGGGAAATGCCTTAGGCAATACCCCCGAGGAGCAACTTAATTTGGTTCGTGAGACCGCTAAGACGATCGTGGATCTGTCTGAGGCCGGTTATGAAGTCATTGTGGGACATGGCAACGGCCCTCAGGTCGGCATGATCAATCTTGCAATGGAATTTTCCAGCACAAAGGGAGGCAATACTCCTTTTATGCCGTTCCCGGAGTGCGGAGCAATGTCTCAGGGATACATCGGCTATCATTTGCAGCAGGCGATCCAACAGGAATTAAAAGCCCGTCATATCGATAAGGAATGCGCTTCTGTGATCACGCAGGTGGTGGTAGACGAGAAAGACCCCGGGTTTGCCAATCCGACCAAGCCGGTAGGAAGTTTTTATACGAAGGAAGAAGCAGACAAGATCGCTGCAGAAAAAGGGCTTCACCTTTGTAGAAGATGCGGGACGTGGCTATCGCCGCGTGGTACCGTCTCCGATTCCGAAGCGGATTGTAGAACTGAAGGTCGTGGAGCAGCTGGTCAAGGCCGGCGATATCGTCATCACCGTAGGTGGCGGCGGCATTCCGGTTGTGGAAACGCCGAATGGTCTGAAAGGCGTTGCAGCTGTCATCGATAAGGATCGTTCCAGTGCCTTGCTTGCGGAGTCGATCGGCGCCGATATGCTGATCATCCTGACGGCAGTGGATCGGGTTTGCATCAACTTCAACAAGCCGGATCAGAAGGAACTTCCGACGATGACGCTTGCGGAAGCAGACAAGTATATTGGAGAAAAGCAATTTGCTCCCGGCAGCATGCTTCCTAAGGTGCAGTCTTGTATCGAATTTGTAAAGAATAATACGCACGGGGGGACCGCGCTCATCACTTCTTTACAGAAGGCTGCGCTTGCGCTTAAGGGCGAAACAGGAACCGTTATTACAAAATAATTCTTGAAGGGAGGATGATTTTTTATGCAAAAGAAAAAAGAATCACTCACAGCGTTTTCGATTTTGTTCATCATTTTAGCGGTTTTGTCCATTATTTCCGTGTTGCTCAACGGACAGCCGATCAGCAACAGCCTGATTGAGGGACTGAATCCGGATAAGTACGGCGATCTTTTACAGACCGTAAAGGACGGAGGAACCGTAACCGTTCAGGGAGCCAGCTTCAGCAACTTCTTTATGGCTTATCCAAACGGATTTGTGAATGCGGCAGATCTGATTGTATTCATCGTTTCCATCGGCGGCTTATCGGTGTCGTCATGAAGACGGGAGCTCTGGAAGCCGGCGTTTACCATCTGGTTAAAAAAATGCACGGCAGAGAAGAGGTTCTGATCGTGATCCTGATGGTGCTCTTCTCCATCGGCGGATCGACTTACGGCATGGCAGAGGAGACGATCGGATTTTATGCACTGATCACGACCGCACTCGTGGCAGCCGGGTTTGACACAATTGTTGCTGTCGGAACGGTGCTTCTTGGAGCCGGTTGCGGTGTTCTGGGTTCCACCATTAACCCGTTTGCGACCGGAGCAGCCACCGCTGCACTGCAGAGCGTAAACGTACCCTACAGCAGCACCACGATCATGGTTCTGGGCTTTGTTCTCTGGGTATCTTCGCTTCTGCTTGCGATTTTGTTTGTGCTGAGTTATGCGAAGAAGGTAAAGAAGGACAAGGGTTCCACCATTCTGTCCTTACAGGAACAGCAGGATATGAAGGAAGCCTTTGAGAGACCGGATGGAAACACGCTGGAGTTCACCGGCAAGCATAAGGCGGTTCTGATTGTGTTTGCGATTACCTTTGTTATTATGATCGCTTCTCTGATTTCCTATCAGGACATCGTCTTTGGCGGAAGTGAAGAAGCTTACATGAATGTCTTTGGCTGGTCTTCCTTCCTCACGGGTCTGCCGCTTGGTCAGTGGTATTTTGCGGAACTGGCTGCCTGGTTTACCTTTGCCAGCATCATCGTTGCCATCATGGGCAGGATGTCGGAAAATGAATTTGTGAACACCTATCTGGACGGCGCCAAGGATCTTCTGTCGGTTGCTTTGATCATTGCAGTCGCTCGTGGGATCACGGTTGTCATGCAGGCGACGCACATGGACTTCTGGATTCTGGATCGCTCCTCTGCTCTGTTAAGAGGAGTTCCCGGATTCGTGTTTGCACCGATGTCTTATATCATTTATCTGGTGCTCAGCTTCTTAGTTCCTTCGACCTCCGGTCTGGCAGGCTTCTCCATCCCGGTTACCGGCGGTTTGGCGAACACGCTCGGATTCAGCGCTTCTGTGATGGTCAGCATCTTCTCTGCAGGCTGTGGTCTGATCAACCTCTTCACTCCTACATCGGGCGTGGTCATGGGTGGACTTGGTGCAGCGAAGGTTGAGTTAAAGACTTATATGAAATGGGGTCTGAAACTCTTTATTGCCATCGGAATTGCAAACATCATCGTTCTTTCGATTGCGATGATGATCGTCTAAGGACAAGATGACCGGGATGACCTTCTAAAGTTAAGATGACCGGGATGATCGCGTAAATGCAGGATCATTTTGAAAACATTTTAGGCATTGCGATTGGTTTTTAGAGACAGGGCTTTCTATCGTATGATGGAAGGCTCTGTTTTTTTGTCCTGCCATGGTATAAAATGGGGTGGATGGAAACGATCAAGAATTTTCCTGAATTTCCTGGTACATTATAGCTTATACGCTAGGCTGTACCGGTCGTTAGAAAGTGGACTAGAATGTCAAAAAAGGCAGTATTACAGGATAATTGGACTTCGGGAACCGACCCGAATTCTTTGTGTTCTTTTGACTATGAAGCAATTGAAAAACCTACGAAGGCATTGATGCATCGGGCTGCACGTTTTCTTTACTTTAACAAGGGAAGGGGGAAAATTAAGATTGACGGAACAGAGTATGAGATTATTCCCGATACACTTTGTGTGATTACCCCCTGGAAGGTAACCGATATCATCGATGTCAGAGATACGCTTCATCTGAATCTGATTATATACGATTATCAGTACATCAACACGATCCTGAAAGTATCGCCGGGGCTGGAAAAGGAGAGTGAAAATCTCTTGGAATTTCTGGCCACCCATCCGGTGGTGTATCTGAAAGGAGAACAGAGAGAGGAAGTCAGGAGTCTCATGGCAGCTCTTCGGAAAGAGTTGGGAGTAGAGTCGTCCGTGATGCAAAAGTCGGAAAAGCCTCTTTCCTTTCTATACGCACTGACCAAAATGGTAGAGTTGATGGTGCTCTACCGTCGTTTTTTTCAGTCTTCTAACGTGACATCTCTGGCATCCATGTCCGGTCCGCAAAATGCGGTTCTAAGCTATATCTTTTTTCATTCGGCGGAACATTTGACCATGGAAAAGGTGGCGGATGTATTTTACATTTCCGCATCCACGCTGTCGAAACGCCTATCGGATTTGACGGGAACCACTTTCCAGGCTGTTGGTCGATATCCGGGTGGACAAGGCGGTCGATTATTTGATTTATACGGGGCTGCCGTTAGACGAAATCGCGGTACTGATCGGATTTACGGATGCCTCTCACCTGACCAGACACTTTGTGGAGAAATTCGGTCTCACACCCAATAAGTATCGGAAGACTTATGGGAAGGGCAGCGCCACCTTCAGTGCATCGGACAAGAATATCGGAATGGAAGTAACGGAATATTTATATGATCATTTTGATTCCGAACTCCTGCATGCCAGTCAATTTGCGGAGAAATATCAGGTTTCGGTTTCGGAATTAAACCGTATTCTTCTATATTACTCGGGGAAAAAAACTTTTGCGACGCTGCTTAACTATATCCGAATCAATAAAGCCGGAGAGATGCTTGTCACGACCACATATTCGATTTTGGAAATCTCGATTTCGGTTGGCTACAGCAACATCAAGACCTTTAACTTGAATTTCTTTAAATTCAAGGGAATGACGCCCAGTGAATTCAGAGACTCTGTCACCTTACAGAAGTTGGATAAAACGGTAAGCGGCACCAGATCGTGCTAGAGGTTTTCGTTGTCAGGACCCATATCTTCAATCGGTTTGTGCAAAGAAGCAAAGGTGAAGGTGGCACGAACCAGTTCCGCTCCTTCTTCATCCGTGATTGACACGGAATAAAGGGAAATATTGGCGCCTCTCTTGATTTCATTGGCCTCGGCGTAAAGTGTTTTCTGATGAAGAGCCGGTCTCATGAAGTGAATATCCGCATCCAGTGTCGTCATCCAGACGCCATGGGAAGTGGCAGCGCTTCCTGCCGTGGTATCGGCAAGGGTAAAGAGACAGCCTCCATGCACCGATCCGATCGGGTTGACTTTGCGTTCATCCACGCGAAGAACAGCCTTTGCATATCCTTCTTTAATTTCGATGATCTCCACCCCGGCGTCTACTGAAAAGGGATTGCGCTCATTCCGGTATTGTACCAGTTTGTGAAAGTCGATTTTGGTTTCTGAATTTGTTTTTTTCTCTATCATGCAGTGATTTTCCTTTTTTGATTTATTATAGCATGGGTCTTACCACGAATGCTGCTATAATCAAGGAGCTTCTTTTCACAGGAACCTGAGCATCTTCAATATCAAAAGAAAAAAATCAGAACTGTGAAGAAACCGGATCCGTGTAGAAAAGGAGTAAAAGAAGGGAAGCCATGAAAATCCGTGTAGGAAGGGAGTAAAAGAAGGGAAGCCATGAAAATTCTGATCTGTGGTGGAAGCAAGAGTGGAAAGTCTGCGTTTGCAGAGCGGATAGCGCTTCGGCTTCCTTCTCCTCACTACTATGTGGCGACCATGATTGCAACGGATGAGGAGGATAGAGATAGAATCAGGCGCCACAAAGGCAGGCGCAGCGGTCTGTCCTTCCAAACGGTGGAACAGGGACGGGATCTCACAAGAGCCCTCGAGCAGAGAGATCGAGAAGGAACTTTTTTGGTAGAGGCGATGACCAGCCTCCTTGCCAATGAGATGTTTTGCAGTGGAAGTTACGATCCGGAGGCAGGCGAGCGGGTCCGGGAGGATCTGGAAACCTTCCTCCGAGAGGCAGAAAATGTCGTGTTGGTGTTTGACAACCTGTATGCGGATACGACGAAGCTGGATGAGGGGAGTGAGTCATTTCGCAGAGCTCTGGCGCAGTTGCAAATCTGTGCCACTAAAAGCTGTGATCTGTGTATCGAAATCTGCCTGGGAGAGGCAGTTGTGTGGAAGGGAAGAATGGAATGGGACGCTTTGTGTAAAGAGATGGACGAGGGAAAGGGAATGAGTCCTGTTTGTAGTGGGAAAACCTATCATAGCAGGGCCCTGCCTTCAGGAGGAACAGAAGAGAGGGGTGGGGTACCTTGTTACAAAGAGCTTGTCATCGGAGGCGCCTATCAGGGAAAAACGGCTTATGTCAGGGAGAAATATGGTCTTGCAGAGGGGGAGATCCTGGTCTGTTCGGAGGGAAAAGAGCCTGATTTTCGGGCGCATTTCATTTCTCACCTGGAGAGATATGTTCTTTTTTGTCTCAAAAAAGGGATCAAACCGGAGCTTCGTTTTGCGGAGGGAGCGGTTCTTTTAAGTGATGATATCTCTTGCGGTATCGTACCGCTGGATCCTCTTTACCGAAGGTGGAGAGAGGAAACAGGGCTTTTCCTCAGAGAAGTGGCAGGTCGCTCCCGTCTGGTCACAAGAGTGAGCTGCGGCCTTCCTTCGGTGTTGAAAAAGGAAGTTTGATTTCTACAGGAGAGCACGAGGGAGCGGAGACGGACAGAGAATGCGACAAATCTTGTTACTCAGGCACGGCCTTACGGAGGCGGGCGAGAGACACCTGTATTGCGGAAGCACGGATCTTCCTCTCTCGGACCGCGGGATCCGAAATTTACAGCGGCGCAGAAGAAAGGGGGATGGAACGCCGAAGGGTTATCCGTCCTTAGACGGTTTTTTTCATCTGCTCCAGCGGAATGCAGAGGGCAACGCAGACTCTTTTTCTGCTATACGGGATCCGGGATGCTGCCGCCATCAGAGACTTTGAAGAAGTGGACTTCGGGATCTTTGAAATGCATTCTTATGAGGAATTAAAGGATCGACCTGCCTATCAGAAGTGGCTGCGGGAGGATCCGGAGTGTGTCCCTCCTCCGGGAGGCGAGAGCGGGCGGCAGATGAAGGAGAGGGTGATCCGGGCGTTTCACCATCTGGAAGAAAAACAGAACAAGATCTGCCTGGTCTCCCACGGCGGGCCGATTGCCTGTCTGATGCAGGAATTTTTTCCGAAGGAAGCGAGAAATCGTTATGAATGGCAGCCCCCTTACGGGGAGGGATATTGGATCCGGGATTCGGAAGAGGGGATGGAATATAAGCGGATTCCGGAAATCATAAAACAAACTTAGAGAATCGAAACAACAGGGGATGAACACCAATGAAGACTGAACAACATTGCAAGGTGGCAAAAGTGATCGCCATTGCTTTTTCCATGTATTCCAAATTCCAATGCCCCAGTTTTCCTGGGAAGAAGAGGAGAGGCGCTATGCAATGGCTGCCTTTCCTTTGGTCGGACTGCTGATTGACCTTCTGGAGGCAATCCTTTTTTTCTGTGGAAAGAAAATCGGCCTTCCCTGCTCTTCCCCTGTCCATCCTCCTGCTTCTCTTACCGGTTCTGGTAGACGGGGGCATTCATGTGGACGGCTTCATGGACACCTCCGATGCCCTGTCCTCTTATCGAACCAAAGAGGAGAGGTTACGCATTTTAAAAGATCCGCATATTGGCGCCTTTGCCGTGATTTCGCTCCTGATGCTTGCGGGCCTCTTCCTTTGCAGTACCTCTCTATTGATTCGCCAGTCCAAGGGGCTTCCGCTCTTTGTTTTTGCTTATGTGAGAAGTCTGTCCGGCATCAGCGTGGTTTCTTTTCCCCTGGCGACAAAGGGCGGAACGCTGCAAGCCTTTTCTTCGAAGGAGGACACTTCTTGCAGAGATACGGTGAGAGGGATCCTGTTTTTACAGGCGCTCCTCTATGGAGGAGGCCTGATTCTTACCTCTCAAGGAATAGGCTTTCTTGCACTCATCGTTTCACTGCTTATTTTCCTCTACTATTACCGGAAGTCTCTTGTACTCTTTCACGGCATTACGGGAGATGTGGCAGGTTGGTTTCTGTGCATTTGTGAACTTGCCATCTGCGTCGTGGTGGCGGTGGGAGGACTCCTGTGATCAAGGCGCTGGTGATTGGGTTTGTGCTGGACTTTCTGATCGGTGATCCTGCTTTTTCTGCCACATCCGGTGCGGCTGGTCGGGAAGTGGATTTCTTTTTGGAAGGGCGATTATTAAATTTAGAGGACTCTCCGAGGTGGCAGAGGAGAAAGGGAGCTTTTGCTGGTCTTTCTGGTGCTGCTCCTTTTCGGTCTGGGAACAGAAGCACTGCTGAGGCTTGCCTCTAGCCGGAGCCCTGTGGTTCTCCTGATGACGAGGAGCATTCTGACTGCCTACTGCCTGGCAGCAAGAGATCTGGAGCGGGCAGCAAGCAAAGTCAGGAGGGCGTTAGAGCGCAGGAATTTGCAGGAAGCAAGAGAAAGCGTCTCTATGATTGTCGGGAGAGATACGGATCGTTTAAACGAGGAAGAAGTCTGCAAGGCGGCGGTGGAGTCCGTGGCGGAGAGCAGTTGCGACGGCGTGATTGCCCCTCTTTTTTACCTGGCAATCGGAGGACCTCTCCTTGGCATGCTTTACAAGTGCGTCAATACCATGGATTCGATGATCGGATATCGCAATGACAGATACCGCTATTTTGGAACAGCGGCGGCGAGACTGGATGATGTTTTGAATTTTATTCCTGCCAGACTTTCCGCGGGGCTGATGATTGTCGCCTCACTCCTTCTGCGTCTGGATGCGGGGAATGCGCTTCGGATTTATAGGAGAGACCGTGACAAACATGCCAGTCCGAATTCTGCGCATACGGAAAGTGTGGTGGCCGGGGCCCTGCGTCTGCAACTGGCAGGAGACGCCTGGTATTTTGGGAAAAAAATGTGTAAACCTACGATTGGGGACGCCGGTAAGGAGGCGGAGCCGGAAGACATTAAGAAAGCCTGTCGCATCATGTATGTCGCAGCGTTGCTGGGGCTTTTTCTACTGGTCGGACTCAGGGTTCTGCTGTTCTAAACAGGAATTTTAATAGTTTGCCGGTGCCGGATTTTCGATGGGAGGTGACGGATGAGGAGAGAGGGGATGCCATTACATATTCTATTTTTTACCGATGAGGGGAAGCGGTTAGCAGAACAGATTGCCGGAGAGGGAGAAGATGCTTTTCAGGAGATTTCCTACAACGATGGTAGAAAAGAGTCGCTTGCCGGCTGGACGAAAAAACATTTCCGGACAGGTCAGATCCTTCTCTATGTGGGAGCCTGTGGAATCGCCGTACGGGCGATTGCGCCCTATGTGCAAAGCAAACAGACGGATCCGGCGGTTCTGGTCGCCGATGAGAGGGGGAGATTTGTGATTTCCCTCCTGTCAGGACACCTGGGAGAGGCCAATTCTTATGCAGAAATCGTGGCAGGACTGACCGGCGGGCAGGCAGTAATCACAACGGCAACCGATGTGAACGGCCTTTTTCGCCGTCGATGTGTTTTGCAAAAAAATGGTCTTATTCTTACAGACTTTAAAACAGCGAAGGACTTTACAGCAAAACTGCTTAAGACGAAAAAGGGATCCTCGTGATTCCAAAGCCATACCGGAAATGGATCACAGTTTCCGGTAAAATCCCGGAAGAACTTGCGATTGCCGGGGAAGAGTCGGAAGCGGGTACGAATCGCACAGAAGTTCAAGAAGCGCATTTAAACCCAGGGAAAGAGTCCTGTTTGCCGCAGCTTCTTCTTTCACCGCAAGCGGCCGTCCATGGGACGGATTCCCCTTTGGAGTCGGAGGGAACTGCGCCTCTGCTTCCCCCGGCGAGGCTTCAGCTGATCCCTCCCTGCCTGATTCTGGGAGTCGGTTTGAAGAAGGGGAAAACAGAGCAGGAGCTCCTTTCCTTTATTCGAAAAGTTTTGCAGGCAAACGGGCTTTTGGAAGAGGCGATTGGCCAGGTTGCCAGCGTTGATTTAAAAAAAGATGAGCCGGCACTCTGGATGGCAGCAGAAACATACGGTGTACCGCTTCGTTTTTTTACCGCAGAGGAGTTGATGCAGGTGAAGGGAGAATTTTCAAAATCCGCCTTCGTACAGGCAGTGACAGGGGCGGATAATGTCTGTGAGAGAGCATCCATAGCCGCGGGAGCAGAGGAGATTCTGGTTCCTAAGACGGCAGAGAACGGGTTGACCCTTGCCATTGGCGTAAGAAAGATGATGATTCGCTTTTGAGAGTAGAAGAGGAGAAGGATGGATTCGATCTTTATTTTTTCCGGAACGACAGAGGGAAGAGAGCTTACCACTCAGTTGGCAGAGCGGGGATACGACTGCACCGTCAGCGTTGCAACGGAATACGGATGCGAAGTGATGGAAATGCAGGAAGGCGTTTCTGTACGGACCGGTCGACTGAATCAGGAACAGATGTGTATGAATTTTCGGCAAAAAAACTATCTCTGCGTGATCGATGCCACACATCCCTTTGCGGGGGTGGTTTCAGCTGAAATCAAAAGAGCCTGTAAGCAGGAGGAGCTTCCGTATCTGCGGTTTTGCAGACCAACGGAGTGGGAGAGCGAGGAAAAGGCAAAGGGGAAACCCGCTCTTTCTTTTGATACCGCATGGGAGGCCGCCACCTGGCTCAAAGAGAGAGAGGGGAAGATTCTGCTTACCACGGGGAGCAAAGATCTAAGCCTGATTGCAGGGGTGATTGCAGATCCTTCCAGGCTGTATGTCAGGGTGCTGCCCGGGGTGGAAAGTTTGCAGGCATGCGAAAAGGCCGGGATTCCAAAGCCGCAGATCATTGCCTGTCAAGGGCCGTTTTCGGTAGAAATGAATACGGCACTGTTGCATTTTTCAGGTGCACGCTATCTCCTGACCAAGGAAACGGGAAGGGCGGGCGGCTTTCCGGAAAAAATGGAAGCAGCTTATGCGTGTCAGGTGCAGCCGGTGGTGATTCGAAATCCGGAAAATAGAAACCCTGGTGGCGAGGGGGTACGGAGAAAAATCAGTTTTCTTTTTCCATGTTTGCAGCACTGATCGCAGAAGTGGATGCGCTGGCAAGGCAGAGGGAGGAAGAAGCTAAGGTCTCCACAACCACGGAAGGAACCCTTCAGCGAACCTTGATCCTTGCAGGAGTCGGGACAGGGAACCCTGCCCAACAGACGCAGGAACTAGTGGAGGCACTGGCGGATGCGGATGTGATTTTTGGAGCCTCTCGTATCCTTCGGTCCTTGCGCGCGCCGGAGGAAAAAAAACAGGCACTTTACCAGGCTGACCGGATTCGGGAAGAACTGATCCGACATCCGGAGTGGAAAAAAAGGTGTTGGTTGCTTATTCCGGAGATACAGGGTTTTACAGCGGTGCGCAGAGTTTATTAAAATCTTCTTCGTACCGATGCGGAACTGTTCAAAAAGCGGTTTTGCCGTGAGGGTTCTGTGCGGCATCTCGTCGGTCCAGTATCTGGCATCCAAAAATCGGGAAACCGTGGCAGGAGGCGAAATTCCTGAGCATGCACGGACGAAGAGGGAACCTGATCGGCAATCTCTTGCGTTATCCGAAATGCTTTCTGTTATTGGAAGGATGCAAACAGCTAAGAGCATGCGCCCTTATGTTGCAAGAGGCGATGGAGAAGGGAGTGGTACGAGGCTTACACATCTATTTCGGATACCAGCTGGGGAGCGCAGAAGAAGAAACCGGTGTCGTCACAGTGGAGGAGCTGTCCGGTCGGACGGCGGAGGGACTCTACCTCCTTTATCTGGAAACGGAGGAGGACGACAGGCAGGTTTTGACGCCGGGGATTCCAGATGCCGCATTTATTCGACAGATGGCAGAGGGAAATACGGTTGCAACAGAGGGAAATGCGGGTACAACAGAAGGAAGTTCCGGCTCCGGAACCATCGAAAACGGCGGTTCTCATTCTGGATCCATTGAAAACCGCAGTTCCTGTTTGGCACCCCTGGAAAAAGGCGGTCGCAGAACGGTGCCGATGACAAAGGCAGAAATACGGATGCTGGCTCTTTGTAAGTTGCATCTGACGGAACGGGCCGTTTTCTACGATATCGGCGGAGGCAGCGGTTCTGTATCGATCGAAGCGGCCAGGCTTTGCATAGAGGGAAGGGTCTATTCGGTAGAGCAAAGAGCGGACGCCCTGGATCTCCTGCGTCGTAACAAGGAACGCTTCTGCTGCGAAAATCTGGAAATTGTGGCAGGCAGTGCGCCGGAGTCCCTGACCTTGCTTCCTGCACCGACCCATGTGTTCATCGGAGGAAGCGACGGGAAGCTCATGGAGATTTTGCAGACCGTGATGCAGAAGAACAAAGACGTCCGCATCGTCATCACCTGCGTGACTCTGGAGACCCTGGCAGAGGTACAAAAAGCGCTGGCACAGATCGGAAAAGATTGGCGGGAAAGACCGGGTGGAGATCATCCAGGTGGCGGTCACGAAGGCAAGAGCAGTCGGAAGGTATCATCTCTTCCGTGCGCAGGACCCGGTTTTTATGATTACGGTAGGATAAATTTTGAGAATTTGATCGCCGGAATCTTTCAAAAAATGGGAAGGAAGCTTTATTATTTTCATAAAGATACCGGTCTGGAAGTGGACTTTGTGATTCGCTATCAGGGAAAGGCTACTTTAGTGGAGGTGAAAGCTTCCACCGGGAACACCAAAAGCACGAAGACGATTCTAAAAAACAAAGACAAGTATCATGTAGATCAGGCGATTAAAATCGGAGATTATAATCTGGGGTGTGAAGGAGAGATATTGACGGTGCCACACTATATGGCATTTTTACTGCAAGAACTGTGAGGAAAGAAATGCTATAGAATCAGGCGCAGATGAAGCGATTCAGGCATGCAACCGTTGTAGAAATCTAGCCATCCAATCCTCTACACCTCTCCACGAATCTGCGGATCAAGGCGGGATTGGATTCATAGTAGAGATGAGGAAAGCCCGCAAGCAGGTTTTTGTAGGAAACCATGCAGTCCCAACTGCGCCCGCCAACCGGCTTTTCGGCGGTACAGCTTTCTCCGTTGGTATCGGTGTCATAATAATGGAATTCATGCCCCCTGATCTTTTCGCCGGACGAAAGATAGGGAAGGTCCTGCCCGGCTTTTGCAGTGAGTTCCAGATAACCGAATCGTACCAACCGACTGTTCTTATGGGCGGAACCCGGAAGAAGGTTTACAAGGGGAAAAGACTGTCCACCCATGTCTTGCACACTTTTTTGCAGGTAAAGGAAGCCGCCGCATTCGGCAAGCGTCGGCATACCGGATTCAATGGCGTCACGAATCTCTTGCAGGAGAGAGATGTTTCTCGACAGTTCCTGCAGGTGCAATTCCGGATAACCTCCGGGCAGAATCAGACCGGAAGCCTTTGGAAGATGGGCATCTTTCATCGGTGAAAAGAAAACGGGATTGGCACCAAATTCTTTTAACAGTCTTAAATTCTCTTCGTAAAAAAAGGAAAAAGAGGCGTCCCTTGCGATGGCGATCGGGACTTTTTTTTGCAAGAAAAAAGGGAGAGCGGGTTCTTCCATTTGATCCGGAGAAAGTGGGGTGGGTTCTTCCCTGAGAGCTGTGACTTTAGAGGGAGAAGGGGATGGTTTTGCACCGGAAGAGGAGCTCTTAGAAGGAAGGGGGAGCGGAGGTGCCGATTGTGCAAGAGAAAGCAAAGCCTCCAGATCCAGTGTTTCTTCCAGTTGATTTGCAAGTGCATCGATCTGGTTTTGAAAAAGAGGGATTTCTTCCGGCTGAATCAGGCCCAAGTGCCTGCTTGCCCAGGAAGCATCCTTGAGCTCGGGGAGATATCCCAATGCCTTTACCCCGGGGATTTCTTCCATGCATTTCGTGAGAATCCGATAGGCAGACGAGGAGACCCGGTTAAAAATGACGCCACGAATCCAACTTTCTTCTGTGTAGGAGAGAAGTCCCTTGATCAGAGGAACCACCGTCCTACTCATCCCTCTGGCATTTATGACAAGAATGACGGGCGTTTTTGTGATGCGAGCAAGATCATAGGACGAGGCAGTGAGCAAACTCCCCCCCAGACCGTCATAATATCCCATCACGCCTTCCATCACGCTCAGGTCATACCCTTCCGCCTCTTTTGCGAAAAGGGCAAGCGTATGCTCCTCACCGGTAAAAAAAGAATCCAGGTTACCGGAAGGAATCCCAAGAACCTGTTTGTGGAACAGGGGATCAATAAAATCCGGACCGCATTTAAAGGCATGCAACCTGCGACCGTTCTCGGATAACAGGCGGAGCAGGCCGCAGGTGAGATAAGTTTTGCCGCTTCCGCTCTGGGGGGCGGCAATCAGGATTCGGGGAAAGGATTTTTTTTGCATCGTACGGCGCAGACTCGTGTTCTGCCTTGCGGTCTTTATTCCAGTGTCAGCAGCAGAGCCATCTTGAAGCGCTTCGTAGCCTTGACGCTGTGGAGCCCTCCCTTAGCAAAATGGAAATTCTCCCCAGCTTTGATCGTAGAAGTTTTTCCCTCATAGCCGATTTCCGCCTCCCCGTCCAGAGCGAAGACAAGAGCCTCGCCCGGAGCGGCATGCTCCGATAAACCGGTTCCTTCATCAAATGCCATCAAAACAAACTTCATTTTATCGTTATGGACTAGGTCCATATTTACGATTTTTCCCTCCTGATAGGGAACCAGGGCTGCCAGTTGAAATACTTCTCCTGCTTTGATTGCTGCGTTCATTCTGTCCTCCTTTAAAATCATCAGTTCTATAAAGACGGCGCCGGCTGTAGTCCGCAGACCGACTGCGCGGTCCGCCTGTGTCAGCATCCCGTCTCCGCATGACAACTGCACGGAAAAATCATCGTCCCCATAAACCTCCAGATCCCCCTCACAGAGAAACAGGAGTTTGCAATAGGGAAAGACTTCCGCGCTGATATCGGTTTCGGGAGCCATGGAAAAATAAATGACGGGATTTTTCCCCTCGGTAATCTGCTTGGAAATCGTGCACCCGGCTACCGGCGGATTGTCTTTGGCAATGGAAAAGACGCTACCGATTTTTTCGCGCATCTTGCTCCTCCTCGTATGGAAAAAAGAGTATTTCCTGTATTTCGATTTGCTCCAGAAATGCCCTTGTCAGCACCGGTCAACGCATTTGGTTAAAAAATCTGCTGGTGATACAATCACAGGATGTTTTATATCAGCTTCTAGAAAATCCTTATCGCCCGTGAGCAAAAAATCGGCTTTAGAGGCTATAGCAGCCCGCAATATAGGACGATCATTCGCATCTCTAATTTGAGTTTCTTCTAAACTCAGTTCCACTGGAACAGGCACGAGTTCTAAAGTCATGAGCGCCAACGAAAGAAAACGATCTAATGCATTTTGTCGATCTGGAAATTTTTTATTAAAGATGCGCTTCATTTCATCCACATTTTGTTCACTGATCAAACCTCGATTCGGATAGGTCGATGCCATCACAAATGCCTGATATGGAACACCCCCAAATTCAGTGCGGCAAATATAAGGACATTGGTATCTATTAAAACCCTCATTGATCAGCATCCTCATCCCGTAGTTCTTTGACTAAAGCCACCACATCTTCATCTGTATTCAGACCGGCTTTTTGAGCCTGTCCGACCATTTCTTTCTGCAGCATCTGCATAGCATAAATTGCAGAGTTCACGATACGAACCTCATTATCTTCCACAATAAAGGTTACTCGATCGCCACTACTTACTTTCAAAATATGACGAATATCTTTGGGAAGGGTGATTTGTCCTTTGGCCATAACCTTTGCATTGTCTATAAAGGCTTGTGAGAACATAAGAATATCCTCTTCTAAATGTTGTTTGCAATTACTGTAGGAATTTCCTTACTTTGATTATATACAGTGCTAAGAAATTGTAAAGTTGAGGGAATAGCAAGATAAAACCGGACAACTGTCAAACCATTGAGATGCTCTCATGTTGACTCTAGGTGGGATTGTCAACAGGCACAAAGAATAGATATAATGAAAATATATCAAATATTTAAAAAAGTCCTATCAATACAAAAATTTGTGAAATATAAACAAAAAATTACAGAGATAAGCTGTGGGGTTTCAGAAGAAAACCAAGAGAGAGGGAGCTTCCTTGAAAATACAAAGAAAAAATATTTGGTAAAAGACGGGGATTCTATTGTAATTGATATTGGAACAACAACCTTGGAATTTGCCAAATTTTTGAAAGGGAAAAAGATAACCGTTTTTACCAACTCATTGAAAATCGCATATGAACTGATGGATGAAAGCACCATGTCGTTCATCATTCTTGGAGGCAGAGTACGGCATGGGGAAGGAACTACGTCCGGTTACTGGAGCGAAGAAATGATTGATCACATCTATGCGGATAAACTGTTCCTAGGTGTCGGCGCCATGCAGCCGGGTCAGGGGATCATGGATTATCACATGGAAGAAACGAATTTAAGGCGACATTATTTGAAGCATTGTAGAGAAGTCATTGCACTCTCGGACTACAGTAAATTTGGGATTTCAGCTCTGAATCTGGTCTGTGAAACAGACAAAATTGACTGTCTTGTAACGGACGAGCAGATAGATAAAAAGATCTTGAAAGAGCTTCGGGAAAGGGGAGTCAGAGTGTTAGTGGCTTAAGGAAAATAACGAAAAAGAATCGAGCAAACATGTGGGAAAATGTGTAAAAGTACTGCCTTTACACATTTTTTTTGCAAATATTTTGCAATATGCACAAAAAATTACGAAAAATCGAGTTCGCATAAGGAAGTTAAGCTCCTACCGGGTGCATTTTTATGGTAAGAAGTATGGAGAATTCACTATCATATTAAACAGACAGTGATTTCGAAAAGGTAAGTACAGGTTGGATATGTAAAAATAATTACTTACCCTTTAACTATCCCTCTGATAAAATATGGGATAGTTAAGAGGAAAGTTAGAAGCGCAGCTTTCTTGTTCAAGAAGGAGGAAATGATGGCCATCCCGATCAATGTAGAGGAACTGCTCCGTCAACGCGTGATAGAAATGCACGCATAGAATACAAGGCAGACTGGAATCCGGAACCGATTTTACATTCTATTACTGCCTTTGCCAATGATTTTGATAATCTTGGTGGCGGCTACATTGTAATAGGCGTTGGAGAACAAAACGGTTATCCAAGGTTCCCGGTTAAAGGACTTGAGAAAAACATGCTGGATGCTATCCAGAAGGAAGTTTTCAACAAATGCAACTTTATTGAACCCCGGTATATACCGGTCATAGAACCGGCCTTGATTGATGGACGGGATGTCCTTATTTTATGGGCTCCCGGAGGAGACGATCGGCCCTATAAATGCCCGGTCAAAATATACACGGAGAAAGGCGCAAAAAAAAGCGAAAAGGCATATTATATTCGGAAAGGCTCCAACACCATCCGTGCAAATACATTGGAGGAACGGGAGCTGATCGGTCTGGCGAGGAATATTCCGTTTGACGATAGAACAAATCCTCATGCTCAAATAGCGGATATGCGTTCCAGCCTGCTTTCAGAATATCTTCATGAAATTGATAGCGGTCTGTACGAAGGTTCGCTCTCCCGTACAGTTGAAGATGTGGCAACAGATATGAGGCTTATTGGTGGTCCCCCCGGAAGCAAGAAAACCTATCAATGTAGGATTGATGTTTTTTAATGAAAGACCGGACAAATTTTTTCCTTACAGTCGGATTGAAGTAGTGGACAAGCCTGATCCGACCGGGGTCGGGATGAAAGAACGAATTTTCACAGGGCCGCTTGACCGACAGCTGCGGGATGCTCTGTCGTATATCAGAAATTATGTCATAGCAGAGTATGTCACTAAGGTCCCTGATCAGGCAGAGGCGATCCGCGTGTACAACTGGCCTTACAGGGCAGTTGAGGAAGCACTCAGTAATGCTGTCTACCATCGTTCCTATCAGATTCATGAGCCAATTACCGTAACGGTTACTCCTGAACGAATGGAAATCCTGAGTCTGCCAGGACCTGACCGCTCCATCACGGATAATGATCTGGAAAAGAGAGTGCTGGTTTCAAGCCGATACCGGAACAGACGAATCGGTGATTTTCTCAAAGAATTAAAGATGGTTGAGGGAAGGAATACCGGCATTCCGCTGATTGTGAATGAGATGAAAAACAACGGTTCTGATCTGCCAACCTTTAAGACGGATGAGGACAGAAGTTATTTCCGCGTGATTCTACCGGGTCACCCAGCATTTCTTGAGAAAAATAAAAATGATGCGAGAGAGCCGAAAGTGGAGAAACATTCCAAACGCAGGAACAGAGAAGATCTAAAACAGCTTGTTCTTGAAGTACTAAAACAAAAAGGTGATCTTTCAATGAATGAGTTGGCTACGGAACTTGGATATAAGAGCTTGAACGATACACTTCGGGCTGTTGTTAAGGAAATGCTGGAGACAGGAGAAGTTGCATATCTATATCCAGGCAAACCTAATAGTAGAAATCAGAAGATTTGCTTAACGAAATGATATTACTATAAATCAGTGACATAGGAGACAAGGAGATAGATTACATGGACGGTATTGTGTATTGCAAAGGAAAAGGAAAAAAAGGAGTATTCTTCCTTCCGCGACCAAACCGGAACTGCTTCTCATGGATGAACCGTATGGGCAGTTGGATATTGATCTGCGTTTCAAACTGGAGGATGAGCTGATCAGATTATGGAAGAAGACCGGTACGACGGTTCTTTTTATTACACATAATATAGAAGAGGCCGTATATCTCAGTCAGAAAATCATGGTGCTGACCAATAAACCGACCTCCGTAAAAACCGTGCTGGACAATCCGTTGCCCATGCCGCGCGATGTGGTCTCGCCGGAGTTTGTCGAATTGCGCAACAAGGTCACCGATTTGATTAAATGGTGGTAATGACGGCAGTGTGAGAGGGAGGGGGCGCCCCTCCCTCCCGGCTTCTCAATCAAATTTAGAACAGCAGGTGCATGAAGAGGGCGCTGATCGGAATGGCAATCAGTGTCCTTTCGAAGAAGCAGATGATAAGCTCCTTCAGCTTCACGGGAATCCTTGTGGAAAGCATCACGACGATGGTTTCCGAGAAGAAAATAATCTGTACCATGGATACGGTCACGACCATGTAACGTGCCCCCTCGGAAAGCATTGATACCTTATCTGAAATCAGCAGAACCGGAAGAAACATTTCCGCGATACCGACAGGGAGAGAAGGTGCAATGATGGCGGCATCCGGCACACGGCAAAGGAATAAGAGAGGTTCAAATAATTTGCCGAGCCAGTGAAACAGCGGCGTATAGGTCGCAATCATCATGGCGGTGACACCGGCGGCGGTTAAGAGCGAAATCACCTTGGGGAGTACGAAGCAGCTGTCTTTGAGACTCCCTGCAATTTCCTTAAGAAGATTGGGAGCGGTGGCCGCTTTTTTTACGGCTCTGCTGCTGCCGATTTTCAGCATATCCCTGACGGGGATTTTTTCAGCCGCAATTTCCTCCGGCGTCTGGATATGCCCGTCCAGGTAGACGGACTCTTTTTTGGAAAGAGGAGGAATCCGGCACATGAAAAAACTGATGAGCAGCGTGACAAGCATCGCAATAAAATAAATCGGTAGCATCATGTACGAAAACTTCAAGTTCGACGAGTGGCTGCGGATTCTCGGCTTTGAGAATGATTATAAAATCCTCTATGTATATGACAGGGGAGGATTGTTAGATGCCATCAAACAGAGCAATTATTCGACCGTGATGATGAAACGGTTTTCGGAAGATTCCTACAGCCCGGACTGTGTGGAGATCCCGATCGTGAACGCCCCCTGCGGAATGAATGCCTACCTGCTGTATCATTCAGATTACGAGCTGAACCCGCGTGAAAAGATTTTTATCCGCCAGCTAAGGGACCTGTTTCGCTCGTAAATTTGATTGAAATAATAGACATAGAATGATATAATTCGCCTATAGATAGGAGGTGATCGGGATGTTTGCACAGCAGGAAGCAATCAGACCGTCTGCAGATTTAAGAAATCATTACAATGAAATCTCCAGACAATGTCGAGAAGAGAAGGAAGTGGTGATTATCACAGTGAATGGCAGGGGAGACACGGTGTCTCTCGGATACGAAGAATATAAGAGAATGAAAGCTAGAATCGAGCTTCTGGAAATCCTTGCAGAAGCGGACGAGGACGTAAAGTGTGGAAGAGTCGGCTCTATGAAGGAGACTTTTAACGACTTGCGTAACCTTCTGCAGGAGGGGGAGTCTTGAAGTATGAAGTCATCAGGACAGATACAGCAGATGCGTTGATTCGAAAAATTGTCCTCTACATTGCGGAAAACTTCGGCAATGAAGTTGCACGTGAAAAATTGAATCACATGGAAGAAGCCATTATGAGTTTGGGCGATCACCCCTATGCCGGGGTAGCACCGAGATACACCGTGTTCAAAAGACAAGGATATCTGGTGTTGATTACGGATAAGGATCTTATATTCTATAAGGTGGATGAGAGCAAAAAACAGGTCATTGTTTATGCTGTGGTGGACCAGCGGCAGGATTACTTAAGCATCCTTAGAGGGTTGTAAGTTGCCGCCTTTCTGAAGGAACCCGGCCGTCCATAGAGATTTCACTTAGAGACTTGTCGTCGCTCATTCCGCCTTGCCTCTACGTTGACAGCCGCTACCCCCCCTATGCTATGATGCATCCAAATCGTCCGGACGGGAAAGATAAAGAAACGATTCTCCCGGTCCGGCTCCATATCCCAAGCGGTGCCGAAGATCTTTTCAGGTCATCTTCGGGTAAAAGAGAAACAGGTGAAAGTCCTGTACGAACTCGTCACTGTAAGAAGCAGGAAGAGGCCGCAGCATTCAGAATATCGTGGATGCTGCCTCAAAGTCACTGCCGCAAAAGCGGTGGGAAGGCTGGCTTCTCCCCATAACCTTCAAGTCAGGAAACCTGCCGTTTGGATGAAAATGACGAGGGGGAAGGCGCCTGAGCAGGTGACCTCAAACCTTCCGGATCACGAGATACTGACCGTGTCATTGATCATACAGACAGAACGGCTGTCTGTATTTTTGGTGAATATGCAGTTGCCATCCGGTCAAGAGCGGGTGGCTTTTTTATGCCAAAGGAGAAGTAAGGAGACGGAAAATGATGAAAAAAAAGTTTTGGACGGTAGCATTATGCAGTGGTTTGGTTGCCGCCACTGCTCTTAGCGGTTGCGGACAGACAGGAGCAAACGGAAGTACTAAGGAGAAGAGCGGGGAGGCTTCCAGTGTGGCCTCTAATGCAGCAGCTTCTCAGACCGCAGGAGCTGCTACCTCGGAAGAGGGTGGAGCTTCTAAAAGCGATCAGGAGAAGGCGGATCAGTTGCCAAGTTGATTGATGCCATCTATGTGCAGGAGAGAACGGATCAGACCGATGCACAGTGTGAAGAGGCAAAGAAAGGATGGGATGCTTTGACAGACAAGCAGAAATCGCTGGTCGAAGGAGAACATGCTGACCCGGAATATTTTGGAAGGGATACGGGGGATGCATCCGCAGACAATCCGTTAAATCAGGACGGGATCGGGAAGAAGGAGCTGCTGGTGGTCAGCTTTGGAACTTCCTTCAACAATAGTCGTGTGGCGGACATCGGAGGAGTTGAGAAGGCGCTGCAGCAGGCGTTTCCGGACTGGTCGGTAAGGAGAGCCTTTACTGCGCAGATCATTATCAACCATATCCAGGCAAGGGATCAGGAGAAGATCGACAACATGGATCAGGCTCTGGAACGTGCGATAAAGAATGGAGTCAAAGAGCTGGTGGTACAGCCGACCCACCTGATGCACGGGGCAGAGTACGATGAACTGGTCAGTGCCGTAGACAAGTACAAGGACAAGTTCCAGTCGGTAAAAGTGGCGGAGCCGCTTCTTGGAGAAGTGGGAAAGAGTGACACCCAGGTCAATCCGGACAAGAAGAGAGTCTGTGAGGCAATTGTGAAAGCGGCGCTGTCGGATGGGAAGTACAGCAGTCTGAAAGAGGCACAGAAGGCAGGGGTTGCCTTCGTCTTCATGGGACATGGAACCTCTCATACGGCAAATATTACCTATAATCAGATGCAGGCGCAGATGAAGGATCTGGGATATTCCAATGTCTTTATCGGAACCGTGGAAGGAAAGCCTGAGAATACTTCCTGTGAAAATGTCATTCAGGCGGTCAAAAAAAAACGGATATAAAACGGTCGTGCTTCGTCCCCTCATGGTAGTGGCGGGAGACCATGCCAATAACGACATGGCAGGCGATGACGAGGACTCCTGGAAGAGCCAGTTTGAGGCAGCGGGTGCCTTTGATCAGATTCTGACACAGATTCACGGACTTGGAGAAATTCCGGAAGTGCAAGAGATCTATATCGACCATTCGGCAGCAGCGACTGGAGAAAAAGCAAAAGCATCTGCGGAAAAGGAAAGCGGAAGTACGGAGCAGGCAAGCAGTCAAAAGGCATTAAAGGACGGCACCTATCTTGCCAATTTCAATACAGACAGCAATATGTTCCATGTGAACGAGGCAAAGGAGGGAAAGGGGACTCTTACCGTGAAGGAGGGCAAGATGACCATTCATATTGCGCTTCCGTCTAAGAATATCGTGAACCTCTTTACAGGAAGTGCGCAGGAGGCGGCTGCAAAGGGAGCAAAACTCCTGCAGCCGGTGGTGGAAAGGTGAAATATGCAGACGGGACGGAAGAGGAAGTCAACAGCTTTGATCTGCCGGTTCCGGAACTGGATAAAGAATTTTCCGTAGCGATTATCGGGACCAAGGGGAAGTGGTATGACCATAAGGTCAGTGTCACGAATCCGGTGAAGAAGTAACATCGCATGAAGATAAGACGTTTTTTCTCTGTACTATCTTTGAGCCTTTTGCTCATCACCTCTCTTGCCGGTTGTCAGCGGGAAAAGGCGCCAACCGGTAAGGAACAGACCGCAGACGGGGTTTATACGCCTGCGGTTTTTCGCGTAAGCGGAGGCAGCGGACGGGTGACAATCACTTGCTCGCAGGTGACCGTTCAGAAAGAGAAGGTGCTTGCGCATCTGGTTTTCTCCAGCCCTCATTACACACAGGTCAAGGTGGGGAATCAGATTTTTACAGACAGGAGTCTGCTGCAAGCAAGGAAAAGGCGGAAGCGGGCGAGAAAGTGGAGGAAGGCGGGGAGGATACGACGTCTTCCTTTGATGTGCCGGCGAAACTGAATCAGGAATTTGAAATCAAGGCGACGACAACGGCCATGTCCAGACCCTACGAAATCACCTATCTCCTCTTTCTAAAGTTGAAAGGAAGCGGATCGGATTCTTCCCTGCCGGAAGGGCAGACGGGCAGGAGCGGAGAGAAGGCAACCGGGGCAGGAGCAGGAACGGCCAAGCCGTATGATTCCTCCTTTGATGCGAAGAAGCTTACGGGTCTTACCTTCTTGAAGAAAGAGGCTCTTTCTTATGCAAAAGGGTTCTCCATTTACACCTATCAGGGAGGCTACCGCCTGATCGATGTCAGAAATTCTGCGCGGTATCTTTTCGTACCGGATCAGAAAGAAGAGCCGAAGGACCTTCCGGCACACCTGGTGGTCATTCACCAGCCGCATCGGATTTATCTGGCGGCGACGGCGACGATGTCTCTGTTTGACAAGGTGCATGCGCTAAGCTGTGTGCGGATGACGGGAACGGATGTTTCCGGTTGGTCAATCCGGGCGCCGAAGAAGGCGCTGCAAGACGGCAGGATGATTTATGCGGGAAAATATAGCGCGCCCGATTATGAGCTTTTAACGAAGGAAGGCTGTGATCTTGCGGTAGAGTCCACGATGATTTCCCATACGCCGGAAGTCACAGAAATGCTGACCAGTCTGGGAATCCCTGTTTTTGTAGACAGATCCAGTTATGAAGCGCATCCCCTGGGAAGAACCGAGTGGATCAAGGTATACGGCGTTTTGACCGGCCACGAACAGGAAGCCGAGGCCTTTTTTGAGGAACAGAAAAAGAAGGTGGAATCGTTAGGAAACCATCCGTCTACAGGAAAGACGGTCGCTTTTTTCTCCGTATCCACGGATGGAAAGATACAGGTACGAAGAGGATCGGACTACATTGCAAAAATGATTGCCCTAGCGGGAGGCACCTATCTTTTTAACGATCTGGAAGGGGAAGGCGCCGGTGCCCAAATCACGATGGAGGAATTTTATAAGAGGGCAGCCGATGCGGATTATTTGATTTACAATGGGGCGATCGAAGGAATGTTAGGCGGGATGGACGATTTGCTGAAAAAAAGTGAATTGTTCTCCGATTTTAAAGCGGTACAGGAAGGAAAGGTCTGGCAGACGGGGAAGAGCCTCTATCAGGAAGCGGATATCGTGGGGGAGATGACGGTAGATCTCCATAAGATGTTAGAAGGAAGGCCGGAGGGAGAAATGCGATTTTTAAAGAAGGTGGACTAGGAATGCGTTTTTTAAAGAAGGTGGACTAGGAATGCGTTTTTTAAAGAAGGTGGACTAGGAATGCGGAAGAGAGAGGGGATGCAAAAGGCATATTGGATCGGCATGTTTGGCTTTCTTTTGTTGCTCCTGGTTGGAATCGTGGTTCTCAACATCAATGCCGGAAATGTCAAAATCCCGCCGGGCAGGATCCTGCAGATTCTTTTGACGGGAGAGGGGAAGAAAAACGAGGTGAATATCATTTGGAAACTTCGTCTGCCCCGGATTCTGATGTCCGCCCTTCTGGGCGGGGCGCTGTCCCTGTCCGGTTTCCTGTTGCAGACCTATTTTCACAACCCGATTGCAGGCCCCTTTGTGCTGGGTATCTCTTCCGGAGCTAAGATGATGGTGGCAGTCACCATGGTTTTTTTCTTGCAGGAGGAAGCGGTTTCTTCCTCTTTCCTGCTGATTGGTGTTGCCTTTGCGGGAGCGCTTGCCGCAACGCTTCTGATTCTTCTGCTGTCCACCTTTGTGAAGCAGATGGCGACCCTCTTAGTCGGCGGAATCATGATTGGCTATATTTGCTCGGCACTCACGGATTTTCTGATTACCTTTGCGCAGGATTCGGATCTCATCAGCTTAAGAGGGTGGTCTCTCGGCTCGTTTTCCGGCACGAGCTGGGCGCAGGTGAAGCTGGCGTTCTTCCCGGTGGCGGGGGCTCTTCTGCTTTCTTTTTTTCTGTCCAAACCGGCGGAGGCCTTTCAACTGGGAGAAGCTTATGCAGGAAGCATGGGAGTGAATACCCGCCTGTTCAAGACGGCACTGATTCTCTTGTCCAGTCTCCTCTCTGCCTGTGTGACCGCCTTTGCCGGCCCCATTTCCTTCGTGGGAATCGCCGTTCCTTTTTTAACCAAATTTCTCTTTCGTACGGCAAAACCTATCCTGCTGATTCCCGCAGTCTTCCTTTTTGGCGCAGTCTTTTGTATGTTCTGTGACTTCATTGCCAGATGTGCCTTTGCCCCGGTGGAATTGAATATCAGTACGGTAACGTCGATCTTCGGTGCGCCCGTTGTGATTCTGCTTTTGCTCAGCAGACAGAAGGATAGGGGATGAGCATGGAAAAAAAGAGAGACGCCTTCCCGTTGGACCGGGGAGGGGAGAAACAAGGAGAGGTTTCCGGTCATTCGGAGAAAAACGGGGTCGTGACCCGTCATCTGGCAGTCGGATATGGGAAAAAAGTGCTGATTCGTGATATCTGTCTTACGATTGGGAGGGGAGAAATCGTCACCCTGGTCGGCCCGAACGGATCGGGCAAGTCCACCATCCTGAACAGTCTTGCGAGGCAGTTGAAATTAGCAGGGGGAGAAGTTCTGATTGAGGGGACGGATCTGCAGAAGATGAAGGCGGTTTCTCTTGCAAGAAAAATGGCGCTGGTGCTCACGAAAAGGCCCTCACCGGAGAAAATGACCTGCAGGGACGTGGCCTCTATGGGAAGATACCCTTATACGGGGCGGATGGGACTTCTGTCCCTGTCCGACAACCAAAAGGTGGAGGAGGCGCTTTCTCTGGTGCATGCACTTGACATCGCAGAGCAGCCCTTTTCACAGGTAAGCGACGGGCAGAAGCAGCGTATCCTGCTTGCCCGTGCGATTTGCCAGGAGCCGGAGATTCTTTGCTGGACGAGCCGACGTCCTTTCTGGATATCCGGCATAAGATTGATTTGCTCTGCGTGCTACGGGGTCTTGCCAGAAGGGGGATGACGATTCTGATGTCTCTGCATGAGATTGATCTTGCCATGAAGGTATCGGACTACCTGATCTGCGTCAAGGGAGATACGATTGAAGCTTACGGCACGCCGGAAGAGGTGATGAGCGGGGAGCGGATTCAAAAAATGTACGAACTGGAGAGGGGCAGTTTTAACGAACTGTTAGGCAGTGCGGAGTTACCGAAGCCTGCCGGAGAGGCGGATGTCTTCGTGCTTTCCTGCGGCGGGAGCGGAATTCCGGTTTTCAGGAGGCTGCAACGGGAAGGCAGGGGGTTTCTGGCAGGGATTCTTTATACCAATGATCTGGATTATCCGGTGGCAAAGGCGCTGGCGGAAGAAGTCATCTCCGAAGAACCGTTTATGCCGATTAGGCAGGAAACCTTTGAAAAAGCCTGCGAGAAAATCTGTCAGGTATCCACCGTCCTGAATGCAGGTTTTCCGAAGGGCACCTATAATCAAAAGATGCAGGAGTTGCTTTTTTTTGCAAAGGAAAGCGGTAAGAGGATCGAGGGATAGCGGAAGCTGTTTTTTGCCAGGAACAGCAGAAAGCGGATCGGTGAATCGTTGAAGTTGTTTTATGCGAAGGATAGCGAAAAGCAAATCGGGGAAGGGCGGATGGATTTCAAAAAAAGGTTTGCACTGCCGCTTCCGGCACTGGAAGAAGAGCTTGGAGAAAGGCTGTCTCTCATACCGGAAACGGATCGGGAAATGGAAGAACAGGCAAAAAGGTACCAGCTGTCTTTGGCAAAGCCCCCGGGGAGTCTGGGAGAACTGGAGAACATCGCAGTTCGTCTGGCGGGGATGACCGGGCACTTAAAGAGCCGGATTCGGAAGAAACGAATTCTGGTTCTCTGTGCGGATAACGGTGTGGTGGAAGAGGGAGTGTCCTCTGCGCCGCAGTCTGTCACTGCGATGCAGGCCTGCAATATGACCAGACACCTGACAGGAATGTCCTGCCTGGCAAGAGAATTTCACTGCGAGTGCAGGGTCGTGGATGTGGGAATCGCCACCCCCTATCATTGTCCGGAGATTGTAGACAGAAGGATCAAAAAGGGGACGGCGAATCTGGCAAAAGAAGCCGCTATGACCAGAAGAGAGACCCTTCTTGCCATCCTGACGGGGATGGATCTGGCGGAGGAAGCGGCGAAGGAGGGGGTGGATCTCCTTGGCGTCGGAGAGATGGGGATAGGAAATACCACCACCTCTTCGGCGGTGTTAGCGGTGTTAACGGGAAGAAGCGCCCGTGAGGTCACCGGACGTGGAGGCGGGCTGTTGGAAGAAGCTTACCTCCATAAAATCAGGGTGATTGACGAGGCGGTCCAGTTTCACCGTCCGGATCCTGCCGACCCGGTAGAGGTGCTCTCCAAGGTAGGGGGACTGGATCTGGCAGCGATGTGCGGCGTCTTTTTGGGAGCGGCAAGGAACCGGATTCCTGCCGTGATCGACGGCTTTATTTCGATCGTGGCGGCACTCCTTGCAAAGAGACTGTCTGATCGTGCAAGTGCTTATTTTTTTGCCTCTCATGTTTCGGAAGAACCCGGATATTTAATCGCGCAAAAAGAATTGTCGCTTTCCTCCTTTTTGCAGCTACAGATGAGGCTCGGAGAAGGCAGCGGTTGTGTGCTTGCTTTCGAGGTGATCCGGGCTGCTTGTACGATCATGAACGAGATGGCAACGTTTGAAGAAGCAAACATTCAGGATGATTACTTAGCGGAAATCCGGGACGAGATGAAAAGATAGAAATTCCTTTTTGGCAGGTAATCAGGAAGGCATTTTCGGTTCTATAAGAGGCGAGGAAAGAAAAAGATGGCAGCAAAGGCAATCATGGTGCAGGGAACGATGTCGAATGCAGGCAAAAGTCTGTTGGTGGCGGGACTGTGCCGAATCTTTCATGAGGAGGGTTACAAGACAGCGCCCTTTAAGTCACAGAATATGGCGCTCAATTCCTATATCACCAAAGAGGGTTTGGAAATGGGAAGGGCGCAGGTGATGCAGGCGGAAGCGGCAGGGAGGTTGCCGGACGTCCGGATGAACCCGATTCTGTTAAAACCGACGGGGGACACCACCTCGCAGGTCATTGTAAAAGGGAAAGTGCTCGATACCCTCTCAGCATCTTCCTATTTTGCTATGAAAAAAAAGCTCATCCCCACCATTCTGGAGTCCTATGAGAGCCTGGCGGAGGAAAATGACATCCTGGTGTTGGAAGGAGCGGGATCTCCTGCCGAGATCAATCTGAATGAAAACGACATTGTCAATATGGGGATGGCGAAGATGGCGAAGGCGCCGGTGCTGCTGGTAGGAGACATCGATCGCGGCGGGGTGTTTGCACAGCTGATCGGCACGCAGATGCTGCTACGGGATTGGGAAAAAAAATATTTGAAGGGAATGATCGTAAACAAATTCCGTGGGGATCAGCGCCTGCTGAAATCAGGACTGACGATGTTAGAAGAGCGCACCGGGGTTCCGGTGGTGGGTTGTGTGCCTTACCTGCAGGTGGATCTGGATGAAGAAGATTCTTTAGCGGAGCTTCTATCCACAAGGGAAGGCAGCAGACCGGGGGCGGAACTGGAGATCGTTGTGATCCGTCTGCCGCATCTGTCCAATTTTACGGACTTTCAGACCTTTCTCCGGTTCCGTGAAGTGAATCTGCGTTATGTCAGGGAGCCGTCCCGCTTGGGCAAGCCGGATCTGATTTTTTTACCCGGAACGAAGAATACCATGCAAGATCTTGAGTGGTTAAGGGAAAGCGGGATGGAGGAGGCTGTTTTAAGGGCAAACCATTCCGGAAGTCTGTTATTCGGGATCTGCGGCGGATATCAAATGTTAGGAGAAGTCTTAGAAGATCCGGACGGACGCGAGGCGGGAGAGGGAAAGAAAGGCGGGAGCGCAAGAGGACTTGGACTTTTGCCGATGAAAACCGTCTTTCAGAAGACAAAGGTCAGAACGCAGGTCGAGGGGAAGCTTCTGCACCTTGCGGGAGCGCTTTGCGGGCTGTCGGGACTTCCTGTCTGCGGTTATGAAGTCCACATGGGGATCAGCACGCCGCTACAAGACGTTTCTCCCCTCTGCCTGGTGGAAGTGAAATCGGAAGAAGGAAAGAAGGAAAAGAAGGCGGACGGGCTCTTTCAGGGGGATGTATACGGCAGCTATATTCACGGGCTGTTTGACGCGGATGCGGTTGTGGAAACTCTCCTTTCCTGTTTGTTTGAGAAAAAGGGAAAGAAGCCGGTGATTCAGAAAGAAGCTTCCGGAAAAGACCATAAGGAGGCGCAGTATGCGCTCCTTGCAAGACAGCTGCGCACACACCTGGACATGCAAAAATTGATCAGATTCTGGAAGAGGGAATGCAAGATCTCAGCTGAAACCGAGATCTCAGCTGAAACCGAGATCTCAGCTGAAACCGGGATTTCAGCTGAAACCGGGATTTCAAGTGAAACGGCGGAGGGGGAGCGCAGGATGCAGGAGAAAAAAAGATACCGTCACGGAGGAGAAGTGGATCAAAAGGTGGCGGTAAGGCTGGATTTTTCGATCAATGTCAATCCGCTTGGTCTGCCGCGGGGAGTAAAAAAAGTCTTGCGGGAAGGAATGGATGCACTCACCAAATACCCGGACCCGGAATGTAGTAGACTGCGGGAGGCTTTGTCGAAGCATTTTGTCCTTCCCCGGGAAGATATTCTCTGTGGAAACGGCGCCTCGGAACTGCTGATGCTTCTTGCACTTGCCAGGAAACCGAAGAAAGTCCTGTTAACGGCGCCTTCGTTTTTTGGATATGAAAGAGCGTTTGAAAGAAGCGGGGCGAGTCTCTCCTTTTATTTCCTTGCAAGAGAAGATCATTTCGCAATTCGGGAAGATTACCTTTCCTGCCTGCAAAGAGAGAACCCGGATCTCGTGGTGTTAACCCAACCGGCAAACCCTGCGGGCAATCTGATTGCGGAAGAGAGGCGGATGGAGATTTGGAGATACTGCAAAGAGCACGGGATTTTCTTATTGGTGGATGAATGCTTTCTTTCGTTGGTGAAGGGGGGAGAGGATCATACGATGCTTCCCTTCCTCGTGAAGGATCCGAACCTGATGGTTCTAAGAGCCTTTACCAAAACCTATGCGATGCCGGGGCTTCGTCTGGGCTTTGTGCTTTCATCCAACCTGTCTCTGCTGTTGCAAATGGCCTCTTACCAGCCAGAGTGGAGCGTTTCGGTCATGGCGCAGCAGGCGGGAATCCATGCCATGCAGGAGGAAACCTATCTTCAGGATGCTCTTCGCCTGATTGAGGAGGAAAGAGATTTTTTAAGAAGAGGACTGCGGGAGAGGGGAATGGAGGTTTTTTTCTCCGAAGCAAATTTCCTTCTTTTCTATACGGACAAAGAAGTGGCGGAACCACTTCTGAAAAAGGGAATTTTGATTCGGGACTGCAGCAACTACCGAGGCCTTAAAAGGGGATACTACCGGGTGGCGGTGAAAAAAAGGAAAGAAAATGAGGAGCTGCTTCGTGCACTGGATGAGGTGCTGGAAGAAGAAAGGAGGGGAGAAATCCATGGAGTTCACACATCTTTTACCGGAAGAAATTGAAAAGACCAGTTTTGCGATCATCGAAGGGGAGCTTGCAGAGAGGGGAATCCGGGTGGAAGAAGATAAAAAGCCGGTGCTTTACCGTGTCATCCATACGACGGCGGATTTTGAATATGCGAATACACTGACCTTTTCCGATCAGGTACTGGAAAAAGCAAAAGAAGCGCTTAAAAGAGGAGCGCATATCATCACCGATACGCAGATGGCTTATGCCGGAATTAACAAAAAAAAGCTGGCAGACTTCGGGGGCGAGGTCCACTGTTATATGGCGGATGAGGACGTTGCAAAAGAGGCAAAAGAAAGGCGACAAACGAGGGCAATGGTCAGCATGGAGAAAGCGCTTAGGCGGAAGGGGGAGCTGATTTTTGCAATTGGAAACGCACCGACCGCCCTGCTTCGTTTGAAAGAGGCGGTGGATCAGGGGGCGCGTCTGCGCTGATCATCGGGGTGCCGGTCGGGTTCGTGAATGTCACTGCGGCAAAGGAATTGATCCTGCAAACAAAGATTCCCTACATTGTCAACCGGGGACGAAAGGGCGGGAGCAACGTGGCGGCAGCCATTTGCAATGCGCTCCTGTATTCGATCTGATAGGAAACTGGAGAGATTCCATGATGAAACTGGAGAGATTCCGGATTCTGGACGGACAGAAATTAAGATATGGATACACGACGGGGAGCTGTGCGGCGGCAGCAGCAAAGGCGGCTGCCTTTATGCTTCTTACCGGGAGAGAGATCAACGAAGTGCGACTGGTGACGCCCGCAGGCATTCCTCTCACGTTGGAAGTTCTGGATGTGAGTCGCACCGCATCCTCCGTTTCCTGTGCGATCCGGAAGGATGCGGGAGACGATCCGGATGCAACCGACGGCGCACTGGTGTATGCAGAGGTGTGCTTCAGAGAAGAGGGCGGTGTCTTCATTGAAGGCGGACCGGGCGTTGGCAGGGTGACGAAGCCGGGGCTGGACCAACCGGTCGGAAACGCCGCCATCAATTCCGTTCCGAGAAAGATGATCACGGAAGCGCTGATGGAAGTATGGGAAACGTTCCGGGAAAAAGAGCCTCCCCGGAAGGAAGAGGAAAAGGGTTTCAAGGTGACGATTCGCATTCCGGATGGAGAGGAACTTGCAAAAAAAACCTTCAATCCGAAACTGGGGATTGTCGGAGGCATCTCCGTTTTAGGGACGACCGGAATTGTGACGCCGATGAGCGAGGAAGCGTTACTTGCCACGATTCGTACCGAGATCCAGATGCGTAGGGCGGAAGGCCTTCCGATCCTTCCGATGGCGCCGGGCAATTATGGAAGGGCTTTTTTTCAGGAAAAATATGGCTTCTCCCTAGATCTGGCGGTGGAAACGTCCAACTTCATTGCGGATGCGATTTTCATGGCGCAGGCGCAGGGATTTTCCAGGATTCTTTTCATCGGCCACATCGGGAAAATGATTAAGGTGGCGGGGGGGATCCGCAATACGCATTCGAAGTACGGCGATCACCGAATGGAAATCCTGCTGCAAATCACGGAGGAGGTTCTTCCCGGGAAACTTTCACAAAAAGACAGGGAGGAAATTCAGAAAGCCGTGTCCATGGATGAAGCGCTTCGACTTTTGAAGGAAAAGACAATGGACGAGGCCGTCCTGCGGGAAGCAACCGGAAGGGTGAAGAGGCATCTGGAAGAATTTGCGGGAGGAGGCGTTCATGTGGAAACGGTGATTTTTTCAAATCTTTACGGCGCTCTCGGCAGCACCGAACAGGTAGAAGCCTATATGGAAGAGCTCAAGGCGTATGAGGAGGCGTGAACATGGTACATTTTGTAGGAGCAGGTCCCGGGGCGGTGGATCTGATTACGGTGAGAGGACAAAGGCTTCTTGCGCAGGCGGATGTGATCATCTATGCAGGCTCTTTGGTCAATCCCGCCCTGCTAAGGGATGGAAAAAAGGGGCGAAGATATACAATAGCGCAAAGATGACCCTGGAAGAGGTGATACAGGTGATGCGCACTGCCTGGGAAGAAGGAAAAGAAACGGTTCGTCTGCATACAGGAGATCCTTCTCTGTACGGGGCAATCAGGGAGCAGATGGATCTTTTGGACAAAGAGAGGATTCCTTACGATGTGACGCCCGGCGTCAGTTCGTTTTGCGGGGCCGCTTCCGCCCTGCATCTGGAATATACCCTTCCCGGTCTTTCGCAGAGCGTCGTGATTACGAGAATGGAGGGCAGGACGAAGGTGCCGCCAAAGAGGAGATTCGCTCCTTTGCCGCCCATCGGGCGACCATGGTGCTTTTCCTTTCCGCCGGTTTGTTGGAAAGGCTGGAAGAAGAGCTGGTGCAGGGAGGCTATCCCAAAAGATACGCCGGCGGCGCTTGTGTATAAGGCGACCTGGGAGGATGAGAAAACGGTTCTGTGCACCGTAGGGACGTTAGTGAAGGCAGCCGGAGATGCCGGCATTCATAAGACGGCCCTCATCATCGTGGGGGATGTGGTTGCCTTTTGCAAGAAAGAGGAGCGTGCGCAAGGACCCGAAAGTGCGCCTGCCTGTCGGGAAGATGCGTCGCCTGCCTGTCGGGAAGACGCGTCGCTTGCCTGTCGGGAAGACTTTCGGGAAGACGCGTCGCCTGCCTTTCGGGAAGAAGCATCGCTTGCCAAACAGGAGATCAGTAGGGAATTGCAGAGCCTGTCTTATGAACGCTCGAAGCTGTATGATCCGTCTTTCACAACGGAGTTTCGGAGGAGTCAGGAATGAATAAAAATGAAATTTGTGTTGTCGGAATCGGCCCGGGAAGCGCCGGAATGATGACGACAGATGCCAGAAGAGCACTGCAGGAGTGCAGCTGTGTGGTAGGATATCCGCTTTATGTGGATCTGGTCAAAGACCTGATCGCAGGAAAAAAAATAATTACCACCTCGATGAGGCAGGAAGAAGAAAGATGCAAAGCAGCGCTTGAGGAAGCGAAAAAGGAGAGAAGGTGGCCTTTGTCTGCAGCGGGGACGCAGGGGTATACGGAATGGCGGGGCTGTTGTATGAAATGGCGGAAGAAAGTCCTGAGATAGAAGTGAAGGTCATTCCAGGGATCACGGCAGCTCTGAGCGGAGCCGCCCTGTTGGGAGCGCCGCTGATCCATGACTGTTGCCTGATCAGCTTAAGCGATTTGATGACACCGATGGAAACCATCAGAAAGAGGCTGATCCTGGCGGCGGAAGCAGGCTTTCATTATTGTCCTGTATAACCCCGGCAGCAGGACGAGAGAGGATTATCTGAAAGCGGGCCTGTGAATGGCTGATGGAAGAACTCTCCCCGGAGACCGTCTGCGGCCTTGCCAGGCAGATCGGCAGAGAGGGAGAGGAGACGCAGATTCTTCCGCTATCGAAGTTAAAGGATACGGAAGCGGATATGTTCACCACGGTATTTATCGGAAATGCGACGACCAAAGAGATAAGGGGGAAGATGGTGACGCCGCGCGGATATGCCTTTGAGCGTGCCGATCCGTCTGCAAAAGGCGGGAGGCAGGAGAGATGACAGAAGCTTCTTACCGTTTTTTTGAAAACCGGGCCTGCAAATATTTTCCCTGCCACAAACAGGAGGGAGATTTCAACTGCCTTTTTTGCTTCTGCCCGATGTATTTCCTGAAAACCTGTCCGGGGCGATATCAGCTCATTGACCATAAGGGGAAAAAAATCAAGGACTGTTCGGATTGTAATTTCCCGCATATCCCGGAAAACTATGATGCCATCATGGCGGTTCTGCGACATCAAATGGAGTAGGCGAAGCAAAGGAATGGGGCACCCTGTGATACAGGATTGCTACAGCTTCGTTTCTCGTAATCCCACTTGTATCATCATGTTGAAAATCTGTCCTTTGACGAGTAAAATAGAGATGTTGCGGAAAAGGTTGCATCATACAAGAAGGAGTTATTATGCCAACACATACCAATCTGCAGAGAGATATCCTGATTTCGAATTTGGAAGAGCAGCTGCAAAAGGGAGCAAAGGAGGTCTGCGGCAAATCGCTGGCGCGTTGTTCCAACAGGGAGGTCTACAAGGTTCTGCTCAAGGTGACCAACGATCTGCTTGCGGTGACCGAATCCTGTCAGGGGGAAAAGAAGCTGTATTTTATCTCCATGGAGTTTCTGATCGGCAAACTCCTTTCCAATAACCTGATCAATCTTCGGATTTATGATGAGGTCAAGAACATCCTGCATCAATATGGCAAAGAGTTGTCTGAAATCGAAGAAGTGGAGCCGGAACCGTCGCTTGGAAATGGCGGACTGGGGCGTCTTGCCGCCTGCTTCCTGGATTCCATCGCCACTCTGGGTCTTCCGGGAGAGGGAATCGGTCTGCTGTACCACTACGGTCTGTTTCGCCAGAAGTTCCAATCCAATTTACAGAAGGCGGAGAAGGATCCCTGGATTGAGAAGGATTCCTGGCTGGAAAAGACCGATACGGTTTTCGATGTTCAATTTGGAGACAAGAAGGTAACGGCTCGTCTGTATAATCTGCGTGTGGCGGGCTATGACTCCGATGTCAATATGCTCCGTCTCTTTGATTTGGAGAGTGTCGACGAGGGCCTGGTGAAAAGCGGGATCCAGTTCGACAAGTCAAAGGTCGATCAGAACCTGACGCTCTTCCTGTATCCGGACGACTCGGATGAGGACGGCAACCTGTTGCGAATCTATCAGGAATATTTCCTTTGCAGCTGTGCAGCCCAGCTGATCCTGGGGGAGATGAAGGCACATCGCTATGACTGTACCAGACTTTCCGACTATGCACAGGTTCAAATCAATGATACACATCCGACCATGGTCATCCCGGAACTCATCCGTCTGTTGATGGAAGAGAAGGGCTTTGATATGGACAAGGCGATTGAACTGGTGACGCAAACCTGCGCCTATACGAACCATACCATTCTGGCGGAAGCGCTGGAAACCTGGCCAAGAGCCTGGCTTGAGAAGGTGGTACCGCAGCTGGTTCCGATCATTGACGAACTGGATCGCCGGATCAGAAGCCGCTATGAGAATCCGAAAGTACAGATCATTGACGAAGAGAACCGCGTACACATGGCCTTCCTGGATATTCATTACGGACATTCGGTCAACGGTGTGGCGGAGATCCATACGGAGATTCTGAAGAAATCCGAGCTGCATGATTTCTACGAGATTTATCCGGAGAAGTTCAACAACAAGACCAACGGCATTACCTTTAGGAGATGGCTCTTCTCCTGCAATCCGGAGCTGACCGCCCTCATTGAGGAAAAGATCGGCAGTGGCTTCAGGAAAAATGCGGAGGAACTGGAGCGACTGTTGGCATTTCGAGGGGACGATGCGTTCCTGGACCGTCTGGAAACCATCAAACAGGACAATAAGGCAAGGCTGTCGGCCTATATTCAGAAGCGGGAAAAAAAGTAGAGCTGGATCCGAACTCTGTCTTTGATATTCAGGTGAAGAGGCTGCATGAATATAAGAGGCAGCAGATGAATGCGCTCTACATCATCCATAAATATCTGGAGATCAAGGGGGAAAGAAGCCGGCGCGTCCGATTTCCTTCATCTTCGGTGCCAAAGCGGCTCCCGCCTATATTATTGCGCAGGATATTATTCATCTGCTCCTGTGCCTCCAGCAGATTATTGACCACGATCCGGAAGTCAGCCCCTATATGAAGGTCGTCTTCGTGACCAATTACAATGTCAGCTACGCCGAGAAGCTGATTCCCGCCTGTGACGTGTCTGAGCAGATTTCTCTTGCGTCTAAGGAAGCCAGCGGAACCAGCAATATGAAGTTCATGTTAAACGGTGCCGTGACACTGGGAACCGACGACGGTGCCAATGTGGAAATCCACAGACTGGTGGGAGATGACAATATCTTTATTTTCGGAATCAGTGCCGATGAAGTCATCGAACATTACAAGAGGGCGGACTACGTTTCCAGAGAGTATTATGAGAAGAGTCCGGTGATCAAAGAAGCGGTGGATTTCATCATCGGCGAAGAGTGCCTGGCGGTCGGTCACAAACGTCACCTGACGCGGCTCTACAACGAATTGCTAAACAAAGACTGGTTCATGACTCTGATTGATCTGGAGTCTTACATTGCGAAGAAGGACGAGATCTTTGCAGCCTATGAGGATCGCAGAAGATGGAAGAAGATGATGCTTGAAAATATCGCACATGCCGGCTTCTTCTCCTCCGATCGGACGATCAGGGAATATAATAACGACATCTGGCACTTGAAAGAATTGGACAATCAGTGATTTTTTTCAGAAAAAAAGCTGTATCTGTCTCCTGACGGAAGAATCGAAGTCAGGAGACAGTCTTATGGAGGAGCGGAAGTTCGCATGCTGCTCGTAGACGGCACGAGGGAGTCCGCTACCTTCGAGAAAAAAAGCAAGCGTTGCGAACCGGTTTTTGATTACATCAAAACCTTCGCAGCGCTTTTGCTGATTCACCCGGAATTCTCAGAGACGCTCTTAATCGGGGGAGCCGGCTGTTCCCTGCCCAAGTATCTTCTGATGCGCTTTCCAAAGAAGCGGATGGAGGTCGTGGAGAAGGATGCGTTGATGGTGGAATTGGCAAACCGGTATTTTTATCTGGAGGATGCCGTCCAAAGATACGATCCGCATAGGGAACGTTTGTCTGTGACCGTGATGGACGGTTATGACTATCTGTGCCAGATAGAGAAACGCTATGATGTCATTTTTAATGACGCTTTTACCGGTTGCGTGGCGGACGCACGTTTGTCCTCGGAAGCAGGCATTTCCCTCATTCAGAAAAGACTGAAGCAAAACGGGATGTATGTGATGAATCTGGTGGCAGAGCCGGACGGAACCGTAAGAAAGCGGCTGGAGACACGACTGAAAAAGTATTTCCGCACGGTTCAGGTGCAACTTTTGGAGCCGGACAGGCAAAGGACGGAGAAACAGAATATCATTGTAAGCGCCTCGAATGAGGAGAGGAAGAATGGAGAGGATGCAGACACAGGTCTGTGGTTGATAGAAACGGAGTAAAAAAGTGCTGAACTGGATCAGAAACATGAAGAACCAAAAATGGTACCCGTTTGCGGTGGCGCTCTGCGTGGCAATTCTTTTTTATGTCGCTCTGTCCCGCTTCGATGTCGTTCTATCGGGTGCGGGAAGCTTTCTCGGCTTCATCAGACCGGTACTGATTTCGCTGGCGATTGCCTATGTGCTGGATCCGCTGGTCATGTTTTTTGAAAGGACCATCTTTTCCAAACTGAAATCGGAGCAACTTTCCAGGAACTTCTCCGTCCTTCTGATGGTGATTTCGGTTGCGGTGATGATTGCAATCCTGATGATCGTGATGATCCCTCCGCTTGTATCCAGCATAACCTCCCTGATGACCAATTTGAGGAATTATACGGGAACCTTTTCGGATATGCTGGAGCAGTTGCAGGAGTCGGCAGCGGTGGTGCACCTGGATTTAACGAAGGTGACGAAAGGCCTGATTAGCTACATCAATAATTTGCCAATCAACTGCCGGAGAATCTCTCCCGCATCGCTTCCACCTCCGTCAGCATCGGCAGCGGAATTTTTAACGGTGTAATCAGTTTTATTCTGGCAATTTATGTGTTGCTGGACAAGGGAAAGTTGATGGTTGGGGTGAAGCGACTTGCCTTTTCCATTCTTCCGGAACAGAAGTATGTCAGCTATGGAGATTTTTGGAATCGTTGTAATAAGATTCTGATTCGTTATATCGGGGGCGATCTTCTGGACGGGCTCATTGTCGGTATGGCAAACTGTATTTTCATGATGATCCTGCGGATGCCCTATGCCGCCCTGCTCTCCGTCATCGTTGGGGTAACGAATCTGGCGCCGACCTTCGGCCCGATTGTAGGAGGTGCGATCGGTGTACTTCTCCTTCTACTAGTGAACCCTTGGTCTGCACTCTGGTTTTTGATTTTTACCATTGTCTTGCAGACCTGTGACGGCTATGTCATTAAGCCCAAGCTTTTTGGTAACACCTTGGGGGTCTCTTCGGTCTGGATCCTGATGGCACTCATTGTGTTTGGCAGAATGTTTGGCGTTTTAGGGGTTCTGCTTGCCATTCCCTTTGCTGCTATCGTGAATTTCCTGTATCATGACTGGATCGCAAGGAGGGAAAAAGAAAAGCAGAACCAGTAAATTCACTGGTTCTGCTCGTAATTCCGGATCTCCTCTTCAAAGGGATCGGAGATATCCACCTTTTTCCCTTCAAAATTCTTCTGCGATACCATATAATTTTTTCTCAAACCCGATCGGGTTATAGCTCATCTTGGCACGCCTCAGTCCTTCTAATCCCACATCATCCTCCCGATTAATGATCGTTGCATCCGGAAATTCATGGAGCAGAAATTGCTGGTTGATCATCTGGTAAAGACCGGTGATCTCTGCATCTGCCTTCTCTACGCTGATGCAGGCCATGTTTTCCAGAGGGTTTAACGTGCCGATGGAGAGCGCTTCCAGTTTCCCGTCAAGGAAGATTCCCCCCATCTTGTATTGCATGCTGCAACATTCCGCCAGGATCTGCTTCAGACCGCTTTGCTCAAATTCCAGCGTCGCCTCCCCGTCGGTTTCTTCCGCTTCTCTTTGGGAGAACCAATCATCCAGGAAAGCCTCAATATCTGTACGGTCTGCGCAGGAGAGGGTACGGTACTCCCAGCGACCCTCGTAATCTCTTTGGAATTTATGGATGAGATTTCTTTTTTTCTGAAAGCCTTTCCCGGAAGCGTTCGCAGCTGTTCCCCGTCATAGAGGTAATCTTTTAAATCCTCTTCTTCGGTTACGATATAGTTCGGATCGTCCTGAAGTCCCAGAAGATTTACGCCCTCTTCGTCAGCCAGATAGATGACAAAGGGCTGTCCCAGCACGTCATTGAAGAAGCTTTGCAAAATGGCAAAGTAGTGTGGCAAATCTTCTTCTTTGCAATAGGGAAGGGCGGCAAAATATTCTCCTTTATTCTTCATGACAATCAGCAGAGCCTTTTCATCCAGAATACAGTAACGGCACTTGTAATAGTCTGCCCAAATAAAGAAATCGAGCCATCCGCTGTCGCAGGTTTTATTGGGCCGCAGGGAAAAATAGGGAGTTACGGACACCGCCTCTTCTGCATCCGGGGTATAAAATCGCCAATTCATAGATTCTCCTTTTGGATTTGATTTTTGCTATAATGATTGCACCGTTCTTCCTAGATTGGTAGACTAACAAACATCATATCACGGGCATTTCAATGCGTCCATGTGAAGGGGGGAACTCCGGAGACGGTTTTACGAATTCTGCAAGGCGTGATATAATTTGCCGTGTTTTCTGTTGAATGCTTTGGGTTTTGGAGTAGGAATCAATGAATACGAAATGGAAGAAACTTTACTTTCCGCTTTTCTGGGAAGTGGCGTTTATCATCGGAACCAGACTTTGGTCCATCTATGCGCTTTACCTGTACTTTCTTTTTTTTCTGGGGATTCTGGTCGCTTATCAGGATAGTTTCTCTATGCGAGCGTGGCTTTCTTCGCTTAGAAGCGGGAAGAAATTCTGGATTCCGGTTTTCTTGACCGGTGCAGCCACCTATCTGGCCTATCAGTTTAAACTGAAGTTTCCGAGCCTTCTGCCGATGGTGCTGGATGTCGGTATTATCGATATTCGTACCACCGGAGTGGTCGATATGTTTTTATTTGCCGTGACCTTTATGTTCATGGCGCCCTTTGCGGAGGAGCTCTTTTTACGGGCGGGACTGATCTCTTTTGCAGATAAAAAGAAGATGGTGGCGACCACCCTGCTTTCGCTGATCCTGAATATGCTGCTCTATGCAGACGGTTGGGTGGGGATGGTGAGCATGGCGCTTCTCTTCCTGCCGATGACGCTCTGCTATGTATGTACGAGAAACAAATATGCATCCCTGACCGTACACCTGGTTTATGGCCTGTGTTACCACATGCCGGACTTTCTCTATGCGGTCGCCAGGATGTCGATGCGTTGAGGAGGGAAGGGGGAGATTATGGCATTTGAAGATCAATTTTTTGATTATGCAAAGTCCAGGGTCGATACGCTGGTCAAAAATGATACGGTCCCGGAAACTTTTTTCGAGCAGTATCATGTCTACCGCGGGCTGCGTGATTTAAACGGCAAGGGGGTGCTGACGGGATTAACCAATATCTCGGAAATCACCTCCTTTGATCTCGTGGACGGGAAGCGGATTCCGCGTGACGGCAGGCTGGCTTATCGTGGATATGATATTAAAGATCTGGTCAAAAAATATTCTAGGAGCCGGTTTGCTTTTGAACAGTTGGCCTATCTGCTTCTCTTTGGAGATCTTCCGGACAAACAGGAAGCCGGGGAATTCATCGAACAGTTAGGAGAGGCGAGGGTTCTCCCGACCAACTTTGTCCGCGATGTCATCATGAAGGCGCCGACCAAAGATATTATGAATTCCATGACAAGGAGCATTTTGACACTGGCTTCCTATGACCCCTATGCGCAAAAAACCGATCTCGGGAATGTGATCAGACAGTGCATTTCCTTAACGGCAATTTTTCCGATGCTCGCGATTTACGGCTATCACGCATACAACCATTATGAGAATCTGGAGAGCATGTATATCCATCGTCCGGATCCAAAGAAATCTACCGCGGAAAATATCCTGATGATGCTGCGACCGGACAAGCAGTATGATGAGATCGAAGCGCAGGTGCTGGACTGTGCACTGATGTTACACATGGAGCATGGTGGAGGTAACAATTCCACCTTTACCACCCGCGTGGTCACCTCTTCCGGCTCGGATACCTATGCGACGATGGCGGCTGCGATGTCTTCCTTAAAGGGACCTCGACATGGCGGTGCGAACATCAAGGTGGTAGAGATGATGCAGAACATCAGAGAGAATGTGAAGGATCCTGCGGATGAAGAAGAGCTCTCCTATTATCTGTCCAAGATCCTTTCGGGGGATGCGTTTGATCACAAGGGTTTAATCTACGGAATGGGACATGCGATCTATGCGGTTTCAGACCCGAGAGAACGGATTTTCCGAAATTCGTCGAGAAACTTTCGGAGGACAAGGGAAGGCAGGAAGAACTACATCTGTACGAGGAGATTGAAAGGCTGGCACCGCAGGTCATTGCAGCCAGAAGACATATTTATAAGGGAGTCAGCCCGAACGTCGATTTCTACAGCGGCTTTGTTTATGATATGCTGGATATACCCGTGGAACTCTTTACGCCGATGTTCGCCATTGCCAGAATCACGGGATGGAGCGCACACAGGCTGGAGGAACTGGTCGGAAACGGCAAGATTATTCGTCCGGCTTACGAAAGTGTGAAGGAGGGCAGGAAGATACCTTGAAAACGGGAGAGGTAGAATCGGCAGAGGTTTCCGGAGAAGAAGCATTTCGTACGGAAGCTTCGGGTATAGGAGACAGGGAATGGTATATCAAGGGGATGCGGGATGGCATTCCCATTGCAGCAGGCTATTTTGCCGTTTCCCTGGCACTGGGGATTGCGGCCAGAAACGTTGGTTTTTCGGCACTGCAAGCAACGGCAATGAGCGGACTTTTCCATGCAAGCGCGGGAGAATATGTGGCGATTACGCTGGCAGGTGCAGGCGCCGCCTACATCGAAGCCTGTATGATGGAACTGGTGGCAAACATCCGCTATCTGCTTCTGTCTTTTTCCCTTTCCCAGAAGTTAAAGACGGGAACGCCGCTTGGGCACCGGCTCGTCCTGGCCTATTTTCTGACGGATGAGATTTTCGGGCTCTCCATTCGAGTGCCCGGGTTTTTGAATCCTTTTTATTCTTACGGAATGATTACGGTAGCGTCACCGGCGTGGATTCTGGGCTCTCTGTTTGGAGTGGTACTGGGAAATGTGCTTTCTGCGCGCATCGTTTCTGCGCTGGGAATCAGTCTGTTTGGCATGTTCCTTGCAATTATTATTCCGCCTGCCAAGAAGGATGCGGTGCTCCTTTTCTTTGTCACCCTTGCGATGCTGTTTTCAGGACTCTTTTCCTATCTGCCTCTCACAAGCCGCATCGCTCCCGGTCTTCGTACCCTCCTCTTGACGGTGGGGATTTCACTGGCGGCAGCTCTGCTTTTTCCCAGGGAACGGGTGGATGAAACGTTCGAAAGAAAAACGGGGCAGAACCGGTTTCGGAATCAGAAAACGTTCCGGAAAGAGAAACGGTTTTAGCAACAGAAACGGTTTCGGAAGCAGGAATGGTTCCGGAAAGAGAAACAATTTCTGACAAGGAGGAAAATCTCTGATGCCCCGTTATTGGATGTATATTCTTCTGCTGGCTATCGTGACGTATCTGATTCGCGTTTTACCCCTCACCGTTTTTCATAAGGAAATCAAAAATAAAACGGTGCTGTCTTTTTTGTATTATGTACCCTATATTACGCTGGCGGTGATGACATTTCCCGAAATCCTGCATGCAACGATGAGTCCGTACTCGGCGCTACTTGCTTTTGTGGTCGGTATCGTTCTGGCATTTTCCGGAAAAACGCTGCCCACGATCGCAGCAGCCTGCTGCGTGGTCGTGTTCCTTTCGGAGTGGGTTCTGGTGAGGTGACGGAATATTTTTTTACCGAAGCGTGATCGGTGTTGTCAAAACGGAATTTTGATCATAGAGGAGATTTTATGCAAAATGAAAATATATTGGAAGGCAGACATGCGGTATTGGAAGCCTTCCGCGCCGGAGAAACCATAGACAAACTTTATATTCTGGACGGCTGTCATGACGGCCCCTTAGAGAACATCAGAAGAGAGGCGAAGAAGCAGAACACGATGATTCGCTTTGTCACCAAGGAACGTCTGGATCAGCTTTCCGAAACGGGAAAGCATCAGGGCGTGGTGGCGCAGACAGCGAGTTTTTCTTATGCGGAAATCGACGATATCTTTGTGCTGGCAAAAAAAAGAGGAGAAGAGCCCTTTCTTTTTTTGCTGGACGAAATCGAGGATCCGCATAATCTCGGCGCCATCATTCGAAGTGCCAATGTCTGCGGGGCGCACGGCGTGATTATTCCGAAGAACCGGGCGGCGCTCTTAACGGCTGCGGTTGCAAGGGCAAGTGCAGGTGCGATCAGTTACACGCCGGTGGTGAAGGTGACAAACCTGTCGCAGACGATCGAGGAATTAAAGGAAAGAGGACTCTGGCTCGTTTGCGCCGACATGGAGGGAGAACCCATGTACCGCTTGAAGCTAACCGGACCGATCGGGCTTGTCATCGGCAATGAGGGAAGCGGCGTTTCTTCCCTTGTAAAAAAACACTGTGATATGATGGCTGCCATTCCCATGAAGGGAGAAATCTCTTCCCTGAACGCTTCGGTTGCGGCAGGCGTCTTGGCTTATGAAATCGTCAGGCAGCGACTTTCGCTTTAGACCGGGAAGACAGGACCTGGAAGTAAATGGGGGAGCAACAATCCTGGAAGAAGGAATCGCAGCTGCCATGGAAGACGGGGAAAAGAGAAGCAAAAGACGGGCGCAGAATAGATAGAAGTAGATAGAGGAAAAAGAAGGGAGACACGATGAAATTTAAAGACATGAAGTATGAGCGCATTTCGGTAGAGGAGATCGAAAAGGAAGAGAAGGAGATCATTCAGGCCTTCAAAGAAGCGAAGAGCTTTGCAGAGGCGGATCAGATTTTTTTAAAGCAGAATGCACTGGACGGGCATGTGAACTCGATGCAAACGCTGGCGAGTACCCGCCATTCCATCAATACGGAAGATCCGTTCTATGATGCAGAAGAAAGCTACTGGAACCAGGCTTCTCCGCAGATTAACGAGTATTACCAGGAATTCACCAAGGCGCTGCTGGCTTCCCCCTTCCGGGCGGAGCTGGAAAAGAAATACGGAAAGATTGTCTTCATGAATGCGGAGATTGCGCTGAAGACGTTTTCACCTGCCATCATCCCGATGTTACAAAAGGAAAATGAGCTGGTGAACACTTACGAGAAACTCTTAGCCAGTGCGCAGGTTCCTTTTGAAGGGAAGGAGTATACGCTTTCCCAGATGACACTGTTTAAAAACGACAAGGATGATGAGAGACGTCTTGCCGCCTGGAAGGCGGAGGGGCAGTGGTACAAGGACAATCAAAACCAGCTGGATGAAATCTATGATCAGATGGTGCACCTGCGCGATGAGATGGGAAAGAAGCTGGGCTACGACGACTTTGTGAAGCTTGGTTATTACCGCATGAACCGGAACTGCTATGACAAGGCGGACGTGGAAAAGTTCCGGGAAGCCGTTGTCAAATATGTGGTTCCCGTGGCTGCGAAGGTGTACGAGAGACAGGCAAAGCGCCTTGGGAAAACCTACCCGATGAGCTATGCGGACAATGCCATCGAGTTCCGCAGCGGAAATCCGAAGCCGGTGGGGAAACCGGAGGATATCGTGGCAGCCGGTAAGAAATTCTATGAGTGGCGCTCTCCGGAAACCAGAGAATTCTTTGATTATATGCTGGAAAATGAGCTGATGGACCTGCTTTCTGCCAAGGGAAAGCAGGGAGGAGGGTATTGCACCAGCATTCTGGATTATAAAGCGCCCTTCATTTTTGCCAACTTCAATGGAACACAGGGAGATGTGGACGTCATCACGCACGAGGCGGGGCATGCCTTTGCCGCCTATTTGAACCGGAATCGCATACCTTTTTGCAACCATCTGGCCGGGGATGGAGGCCTGTGAAGTGCACTCCATGTCAATGGAATTTTTTGCCGAGGCTTTCTCGAAGGAATTCTTCGGGGAGGATGCCAGAAAATATGATTACTCTCATCTGACCGAGGCACTCACCTTCCTTCCTTACGGGACGATGGTGGACCACTTCCAGCATATCGTTTACGAGAATCCGGATATGACGCCTGCGGAACGTCATGCGAAATGGAAGGAACTGATTGGCATTTACCAGCCATGGATGAAGCTGGACGGTGAGATTCCCTTCTATGCCGAGGGAGAAGGCTGGCAGAGACAGCACCATATCTATTCCATGCCGTTTTATTATATCGACTATTGTCTGGCACAGACGGTAGCGCTGGAATTCTGGGAGTTACGCAGAAAGGACGACCAGAACGCCTGGGAACACTACATGGCTTATACGAAACAGGGCGGGAGCGTTCCCTTTACGGAGCTGCTAAAAAATGCCGGGATGAAGAGCCCGTTCGATGAGAGTTGCTTAAGAGAGGTCTGCGAAACGGCAGCAAGATATCTGGATCAATACGACCTGACGGGAATCGAGTAAGATGGGGATGTTTCGCTCTCCCTATGACAGGGGAGGAGTGCTGTCGGCGGAGGCGCAGCAGGAGAGAAAGAAGATCTATAAAGACGCAAGAGCGGAAGAGGTGCGCAAGCGGGAAAAGCTGCGACTGTTTCTGCTCTATCTTGCGGAAATTCCCGTGATGCTTCTGCCGGGGTTTCTGGTGGGAGCGGCGGTCTCTCATACCGCCCTCCTGCTGTTTCCCTATGCACTGGAGGTCATCTGTGTTGTGACTTCGGGTATTTCCCTTTTTCAGTATGGAAGACTGGGGAAGGAGATCCACGGCATGACGTATAAAAGCGTCATGCTTTCCTTACAGATGCGTGTGATGCTCGCCCTCTTAGGAGGGGGGAGTTTCCTGGTCCTGCAGTCTATCTGGATGGCTTTACATAGAAGGAATCTGACCGGGGCGGAGTTACTGGTTCTGCTTGCACAGCTGGTTTTTACAGGCGTATCGACTTGTTTTGCAAAAAAGGTGAAGCAGACCGTTCGGAATTGGACGTTGTAAAATCGTTTTTTTTATCTTATAATCAAAAAGATTGTTTCATTAGAAACTTGATTTAAGGAGGAAGCCATTATGAAAAAGAGACAACGAATTGTCGCTTCTGTGATGACGGCGGCAATGACTCTTTCACTGTTGGCGGGATGCGGTGCGTCCGGAAACAACGGTGGAGGAGCGAGTCAGGGGGGCGCTTCTAGTGAGGCATCCGGTGATACGACCGGAAGCCAGACGGGCACTCTGGTCTTTGCGCAGGACGAAATGCAGGAGAAATTCTCTCCCTTCTTTGCGGAAACCGTTCCGGATCGTACGATTACGGATCTTTCCGATGTGACTCTGTTGACAACGGACAGAACGGGCGCCATTGTCTACAAGGGAATCGAAGGGGAAAAGAGAGAATACAACGGAAAGGAATATACTTACCGTGGGATTTCCGACCTGGATGTCAAGGAGAACAAGGACGGCACGGTCGATTATAATTTTACGCTCAAAGACGGCGTGAAATTTGCCGACGGGCAGCCGCTAACCGTGGATGATGTCATCTTTACCCTGTATGTGCTTGCCGATCCGACTTATGACGGTGCTGCTACGCTCTTTTCTCTTCCGATCAAGGGAATGGAAGAATACAGAAGCGGCGTGGATACGCTCTTTCATTTGATGATCAAGGCGGGAGAGAACAACAAGGACTTCTCCAAGTGGACAGAGGATCAGCAAAAGAAATTCTGGACGGATTACAACAAGGCTGCAGAAGCTTTTGTAAAAGAAATCGTAGATACCTGTGTCGCCAACGGCCTGAACAAGGAAGGCGATTCCATCTCCGCCGTGGCCGCCAACTACGGTTATGAAGGTCTCAAGAGCGATGCAACCGCAATGGACTTCTTCAATGCCATGGTCAAGAAGTATGACGGAGACGTGGTGGCGATGTCCAAGGCGGAGAGCGCTGGTTCTCAGTTTACTGATCTGATGGATAGCTACAAAGAGTTTGCAGTCGGTGTTTCGACCGGGAAATCCGCCCCGAACATCAGCGGCATTCAGAAGACCGGCAAGAATACGCTTAAGATTACGGCAACCAAGGTGGATGCACAGATGATCTACCAGCTGTCGACGGACATTGCACCTCTGCATTATTACGGGGATCCTTCCAAATACAATTATGACAAGAACGAGTTCGGCTTCCCCAAGGGTGACCTTTCCTCCGTCCGTGCCAAGACGACGAAACCACTCGGTGCAGGTCCTTATACCTTCGAGAAGTATGAGAACGGCACGGTAACCATGAAGGCGAACAAAGAATTTTTTGACGGTGTTCCCAAGATCGCGAATGTGAGAATCACCACCATGGCCAAGTCGGATTATGTGAACTCGATTGTGACCGGCACATCGGATGTCAACAACCCAGATTTCACAAATGAAAACGCGGATGCAATCAAGAAGGCGAACAGCAATGGAGAGCTTTCCGGCGATAAGATCAAGACGGTTTCCGTGGATGCGCTGGGCTATGGTTACATCGGTATCAATACGCACAATGTTTCTGTCAACAAGGAGCCGGGCAGTGAAGCCTCCAAGGATCTCCGTAAGGCTTTTGCAACCATCTTCGCAGCTTACCGCGATCTGGCAATCAGCACCTATTACGGCGATCGTGCCAGCGTGATCAACTACCCGATTTCCAATACTTCCTGGGCAGCCCCGCAGCCGACGGACGATGGCTATGAAGTCGCCTTCTCCAAGGACGTGGATGGCAATCCGATTTATACCTCCGGTATGAAGGATGAGGACAAATATGCAGCAGCCAAGAAGGCGGCGCTCGGATATTTCAAGGCGGCCGGCTATACTGTGAAAGATGGCAAGATTACTGCAGCTCCCAAGGGCGCCAAGATGGAATACGAAGTCATGGTTCCCGGTGGCGGAACCGGAGATCATCCGTCCTTCATGATTATGACGGAAGCGCAGAAGGCCCTCAAAGAGATCGGCATGAAGCTCACCGTCAATGACCTGTCCAACGCCAGCGATTTGTGGAATAAATTGCAGGCGCATCAGGCAGAAATGTGGTGTGCAGCTTGGCAGGCAACACCGGATCCGGATATGTACCAGATTTATTACTCCGATACAAAGAACGGCGGTAAACAGCCGGGCGGTTCCAATTATATGTATCAGATCGAAGATAAGGATCTGGATGACATGATCGTACAGGCCAGAGAGTCCACCGATCAGGAGTATCGTAAAACGATTTATAAGGCTTGCCTCGACAAGATTGTCGATTGGGCTTGCGAGGTTCCGGTATACCAGAGACAGGAAGTCACGATCTTCAGTGCCGAGAGATTGAAAGAAGACACCATTACTCCGGATATGACTTCTTATTACAAGTGGTATGCGGAAATCAACAACATGCAGTTAGCAAAATAAAAACAGATCACTGCTGTTGACCTTTCAGGGAAAGGCTTGCATAGAGAACCTTCCCTGAGAGGAAAAATGGAATCAAGCGGAATTCGTTCCGTTCAAGTTGTTTTTCGGGTGAAACCGCATTTCCTGAAATTCGAAGGAATGCGGTTTTTCCCAGAATAAAATTAGATGCTGGAAAATAGGCACCTTATTGGAAGAGCAGGTTCTCAGTGAAAAAATATATTATCAAACGTTTACTTTGGTCCGTAGTGATTCTCTTCATCGTTGCTTTTTTGCTGTATGTGCTGATGCGCAGTTTGCCGACCTCTTATCTGGAGCAGATCGCCAGACAGAAATCGCAGCAGCCGGGTTCCAAAAGCTTCGAAGAATGGATGCAACAACTGCAGGCTACTTATGGAATGGACAAGGGAATCGTTCCGGGCTTCTTTTCCTGGTTGGGGAAGGCAGCAAGGGGGGATTTCGGAGACAGTTGGAAATACACGGTTCCGGTAACGCAGAAATTTGCAGATTGTGTCGCAATCTCTTTCTGGATGAGTCTGGTGGTTATGATTCTGGAAATGCTGATTTCCGTCCCGCTCGGAATTATTGCCGCTACCAGGCAATATTCGATGACAGACAACATTATCTCTGTCGTTGCACTGGCAGGAATTTCTCTTCCGACCTTCTTTACCGCGTCCTTGCTAAAACTCGCCTTTGCGGTCAAATTACGGTGGTTTGATTTGAGTGGTTTGACCGGACGAAACCATGACTTTCTCTCCCCGGCAGGGCAGAGATGGGATATCGCCATGCACATGGTGCTTCCGATCCTCACGCTCTTAATTGCCAGCATCGGATCCTATATGAGATACATCCGAACGAATATGCTGGAAGTGCTGAATTCGGATTACATTCGCACGGCAAGAGCAAAGGGGCTATCCGAGAGACGCGTCATCTATCACCATGCGTTTCGCAATACCCTGATTACGCTTGTGACCATCTGGGGGACATCGCTGCCGGCTCTGTTTTCGGGTGCCATGATTACGGAGCAGCTTTTCTCGATTCCGGGCATCGGTTATATCTCTTATCAGGCCATGATTGCAGGGGATATTCCCTTCTCCATGTTTTATCTGGTCTTCATTGCGGTTCTAACCCTGATCGGCAATCTGCTGACTGATATTCTGTATGCCGTGGTGGATCCGCGTGTTCGCATTGCATAAGAAAGGAGGAGAGACATGTCTGATACAGAAAAGAATGCGATGAGTCAAAATAATAATAATGATAAATTCAGTTTGAATGATGATCGACGCGTGAAAGTGCTTTCCCCCCGGTGCAATGGTGGCAAAGAGGTTCTTCAGGAACCGGATTGCGGTCATCGGTCTGGTGGTTTTGGTTCTCATGTTTGTTTTTTCCTTCATCGGTGGAGCCATTTCTCCCTATGGAGAGTCCCAGCTTTTTTATCGGGATAACAAGCAGAGCCAGAAATATGCCGGTGTGAAGGTGAATACGGAGCTTCGATATCAGCAGGCTTCCAAGGATGCGTTTCCTGCTCTTGCACAGGCGCAGTTCGTGCTTGCAAGAGGGAAGAAGCAGACCGAATTTGCTTCCGGTGATACGAAATATACCTACGAAGAGGCAGGCAAAGATTTCTATCTGATCAGAAAAAGCGGGAGTGCGGATCCGGTTGCTTTTGCCGCAATCGATACGGTCACATCTTCAGATGGGGTGACCAAGCTTCCTTTTTCCTTCCAGGTGGCTGCGCTCAAGGCATTCACCAATGAAGAAAAAGCTTTTGAAGAGGGCGGAGATTCTTACCAGATCGAATCGGACGGCACGGTGACAAAGGACGGAAAGCCATACGCCTATGCCAGCCGCTATGTCTTAAATGCCATCATGTCGGACGTCACCTTTTCCAAAGAGTTCAAAGAAGAGTTGATTGCGGACATTGATGCCGGAAAAAAAGAATTTACTTTCAAAGAGAAAAATGGGGAAGAGGCCAAATACACCATTGAATTTGACGCTCCTTCCAAGGCCTATATCATTAAGCAAACGAGGGAACAGCGCGTGTACGATACCTATTCCTCGCCGAGTAAAAAGCATTTGCTCGGGACGGATAAGAATGGTATGGACATGCTCACCAGGCTGATGTACGGAGGCAGGGTTTCCCTTTATATTGGCTTCATTGTGGTCTTTATCGAGACGTTTATCGGGATGATCATGGGTGGTGTTTCCGGTTATTTCGGCGGATGGGTCGACAATTTAATCATGAGAATCGTGGATGTCTTTCTACTGTATTCCCTCCATTCCCCATCTACATCATCATCGGTGCCGCCATGGATGCGCTCCGTGTAGACCCGCAGATCAGAATGGTATACCTGATGCTGATTCTGGGCTTCTTTGGCTGGCCTTCCATTACCAGACTGGTCAGAGGGCAGATCCTTACGCTGAGAGAGCAGGAGTTCATGACAGCGGCAGAAGCGACCGGAATCAAACCGATCAACCGGATTTTCAGGCATCTTCTTCCGAACGTCATTCCGCAGCTGATCGTCACCTGTACGATGAGCCTGGGTGGTGTGATCCTGACGGAGGCGGTTCTTTCCTTCCTCGGTCTGGGGAGTGAAGTTCCCGTTTGCCTCCTGGGGTAATATCATCAATGATGTGAATAATACTTATGTTCTCAGCAACTATCTCTTTATCTGGGTGCCTGCAGGTGTTTGCCTGCTGCTTACGGTTCTCGCCTTCAACCTTGTGGGTGACGGCCTGAGAGACGCCTTTGATCCGAAGATGAAGCGGTAAACTGGAAGCACATACTATAAAGAATTGAGGAAATCAGATGGCAAGAGATGACGGTTATCTTTCCGCGAAAGAGTCACGGAGGATATCGAAGGAAAACAAAAAAATCACGTCGAAGCTCGAAAAGCAAAGGAAGCGCAGAAACGTTCCCGAGAGCGAATATTTAACGAAGATGAAGGACGAGAACAATACCGTCGAATTCGAAGATCTGCATACCTATTTTTATACAGATGCCGGCACGGTGAAGAGTGTGGACAGCGTCACCTTCGACGTGCCGATGGGAAAGACGGTTGGCGTAGTGGGAGAATCCGGCTGCGGCAAGTCTGTGACCAGTCTTTCGCTCATGCAGCTTTTGCAGCGTCCGCAGGGACAGGTGGTGAAGGGCTCCATTCGTCTGAATACGGGAGATAAGGTCTATGAGATCACAAAGACACCGGAGCAGACCATGCAACATTTGCGCGGGAACTTCATGTCCATGATCTTTCAGGAGCCGATGACCTCGCTCAATCCCGTTTTTAAGATCGGTGATCAGGTGGATGAAGTTACGCTCTTTCATAAAAACGAATACAAAACCAAGGAAGAGATCAAAAATCGTACGATTGAACTTCTTGAAATGGTCGGCATTGCAAACAGCAAGGGAGTCTACGAAATGTATCCCCATGAGCTGTCCGGCGGAATGAGACAGCGTGTCATGATCGCAATGGCGCTTGCCTGTTCCCCCAGACTGATTATCGCAGATGAACCGACCACCGCTCTGGATGTGACCATCCAGGCACAGATTCTGGATCTGCTGCAGGGCTTAAAAGACAAGATCAATTCGTCTATCATGCTGATTACCCATGATCTGGGCGTGATTGCGGAGATGGCGGATTACGTGGTTGTCATGTACTCCGGTCGCGTGGTGGAGGCAGGGACGGCGAAGGAGATCTTTCGAATCCGGCGCATCCGTATACCATTGGTCTGATGGCTTCCAAGCCGGTTGTAGGCAAGGAAGTGGATAAGCTCTATTCCATTCCCGGAAAGGTGCCCAATCCGATCAATATGCCGAATTATTGTTATTTCCGCGATCGCTGTGACCGCCGTATGGAGTGCTGTAACGGTGCCTATCCGAAGGAAATCTGGCTCTCCCAAACCCATCGGGTGAGCTGCTACCGTTTTGATCCGGATTTTAATGGAAAAGCATGAGCAAAGGAAAGAAAACGAGGAAATGATGGCAAAGAACGAGTTGAAACAGGAAGAGATAGTGCCCATCGTACATCAGGAAGAGAACATTCTGGAAGTAAACGGCCTAAAGAAGTATTTCCCGATTAAGGGAGGCTTTTTCAATAATGTGGTCGCACAGGTCAAGGCGATTGACGGGATCTCCTTTCATATCAAGAGGGGAACGACCATGGGGCTCGTGGGAGAGTCCGGCTGCGGAAAGACAACGACCGGTCGATCGATTCTTCGTCTGAACGGGGAAAAAACGGCAGGACAGGTCCTGTTTAACGGGAAAGAGGTTTACGACATTCCTAAGAATGAGCTGAATGAGCTGCGGGTAAAGATGCAGATTATTTTTCAGGATCCTTTTTCCTCCCTTTCGCCAAGACTTCCGGTGGGAGAGATCATCGGCGAGGCGGTCAAAGAGCACCATCTGGTGCCAGGCAACGAGTATGAGGATTACATTGATCAGATCATGGACAGCTGCGGTTTGCAACCCTTTCATAAGGGACGTTACCCGCATGAATTTTCCGGCGGACAAAGGCAGAGAATCTGTATCGCCAGAGCCCTTGCCCTGAATCCGGAATTCGTGGTGTGTGATGAGCCCGTTTCCGCTCTGGATGTATCGATTCAGGCGCAGATCATCAACCTGTTGGAGGATCTGCAGGAAAAATTCAAGCTGACTTACCTCTTTATTTCGCATGATCTTTCGGTCGTGGAGCATATTTCCGATACCGTTGGAGTCATGTATCTGGGGAATATTGTTGAGTTCGGAACGACCAAAGAACTGTTCAAAAACCCGCTTCATCCCTATACGCAGGCGCTCTTTTCCGCGATTCCGATCCCGGATCCGGATGCCAAGATGAATCGAATTATTCTGGAAGGAAGCATTCCCTCTCCTGCCAATCCGCCGGAGGGCTGCAAGTTTCATACGCGCTGCAATCGTTGCATGGAAATCTGCAAGCATCAGGTTCCGCAGAGGAAGGATATGGGGGACGGTCACTATGTGTGCTGCCATCTGTATAATGATGGGACGGAAGGAAGCGGGGAGGCAGAGGAAGGCAGGAAAGACCGGCAAAAGGATGAAGCGATCTTATCTGAAAAGGCATGAATGAAGAAAGATGCGCATGCGGGTAAAGATTTGCCCGATGAAAAAATGATTGAAAAGATCCGGGAGGGAGAAGATGCCTTCACGGAACGTTTGATGAACAAATACAAGGATCTCGTCCGTAAAAAGGCGGGGTCCCTGTATATTTTAGGGGCGGATAAGGAAGACCTGATTCAGGAGGGCATGATCGGACTCTTTAAAGCGATCAGAGACTTTGACTGCGAACGGGATGCCTCCTTTGCTACCTTTGCGGATCTTTGCGTTTCCAGGCAGATGTACTCGGCCATTGAGAGTGCAAAGCGAAAAAAGAATCTGCCACTAAACCACTATGTCTCACTGGATGCAGAAATTGGTGGCACAGAGCAGTCTTCCCCTGACGGTTTAGATGGGGAGCCCTTCATCAATTCCCTTGTAGCAGAGGGACAAAGGACACCGGAAGAGCATGTGATTGAGCAGGAAGCTTTTCTTCGCCTGTCTTCTTTGATCGAAACGGAGCTGACCGCCTTAGAGAGAGAGGTCCTTCATCTCAATTTGACTGGAATGCCCACGGCGCAGATCGCGAAGATGCTGGGGAGAGAAGAAAAATCGGCAGACAATGCTCTGCAGCGGGCGAAGGGAAAATTAAAAAAGAGGCTTTCGTAGATAAGGGTCTAAAAAGTTTTGGGATGCAGAGGTTTTCTCTGGATCCCTCTTTTTTATTTTTTTCGGAAGGAGCTGCCCTCCTGTTCGGCGAGCCCCTTTAACGTCAGATGCACCAGATGCGTCATCAGTTCCGTCAGTGTCATCGCATTCTGCTTAAGGTTCATCTTTTCCATGAGAATGGACACCGATTGCAGGGTGGGTTCCAGGAGAGAGAAGACGGTCTGTTCCGATTCCGTTAAAGAAAGAATTCTTTGTTCTGTCCTCTTTCTGTCCCCTGTCGGGTCATTTTCCTTATTTTTTAAGGGAGAAGAAGTGCTTTCCTCCCTGGCGGCTTTCTTTCCTCGTATCTCATATAAACCGGCCAGGAGATCCTCGGGAGAAGTGGCGATGCCCGCCCCCTGGCGAATCAGGTCGTTGCATCCATCGCTTAAACGGTCGCAGATTCGGCCGGGCAGGGCATAGACTTCCTTTCCCTGTTCCAGGGCCTGGTCCACGGTAATGAAAGTACCGCTTCTTTGTCTTGCTTCAATCACCAGAACCAAATCGGAAAGCCCTGAAATGATGCGGTTTCGTTGAGGAAAGAAAATGGATTTGGCTGCTGTTCCGGGCTTATATTCGGAAATCAGGCCGCCATGAGAGGGAATGGCATCATAAAGTGCCCTGTTTTCAGAGGGGTAGCAGACATCCACTCCACTCCCCAGTACGGCATAGGTCTCCCCACCTGCTTCCAGTGCGCTTGCCTGTGCAATTCCGTCGATCCCAAGAGCCAGACCGGAGACGATCTGAATACCGGCTTTTGCAAGTACAATCCCAAACTGTCTGGCCTCATACCGCCCATAGTCCGAACACATTCTGGCCCCGATGACGGCTATTGTGGGAAGGGAAGGATTCGGAAGACTGCCTCTTACAAAAAGTGCAGCTGGCGGATCGGGGATGTCCCTTAGACCGGGAGGATAGGAAACATCCTCAAAAGGGATGAGGCGAATCCCGCCGCTGTTTAGCTTCTCCCATTGCTCACCAGGGCTGTGTGTTTTTTTAAAAGTGAGAAAGGTGTGGAACAAAGAAGGCGGTAGGAGTGCTTCCATTTCTTTTGCAGGGAGCTGATAGATGATCTTTGCGGCTTCTTCCGGGGAGACGAAAGCCTCTGCATCAGGGGGGGTGGACGGCTTGCATCAGCTTCCGGATGGTCTTTCCACCGATCCCCGGGATGGTATACAGCCAGGCCAGGTAGATTTGTGTATGCGACATGTCATCCTCCTACGCTTCCGTGGTTCCAATATTTTCCGCTTGCAATGCGGTAACAGGATGCTTCTGCAAGGTGCGCTTCCGTGATTTCGTGGGATTCATCCAGATCGGCAATGGTTCTGGCCACCTTCAGCAGACGGTGGTAGGACCTGGCGCTTAGATTCATTTTTTGATAGATCTCCGCAAGCAGGGTCTGCTCTTTGGACCCTAGCTTACAATACTGAGCAATATGCTGCGGCTCCATATCGGAATTAAAGCGGAGAGAGGTGTTTTGAAAGCGCTTTTTTTGCCACTTCTCTTGCCGCCAGGACACGGCTTCTGATTTGTGCAGAAGTTTCGTTACAGGGGCGTCTGTTGTTTAAATCGGAGACGTCCATTCTGGGTACCTCGATGGAGAGATCGATGCGATCCAGGATTGGTCCGGAAATACGCGAGAGATACCGATGGATTTCACGTTCGGAGCATCGGCAGAGATTGCGATCAGGGAAATAACCGCAGGGACAGGGATTCATGGCGCAAACCAACATAAAGTCGGAGGGGAAGAGATAGGTCCCTGTACTTCTGGAAAGAGAAACGGTGTGCTCTTCCAGTGGCTGCCGGAGGAGATCCAGGGTGGTCTGAGGAAATTCCGCAATTTCGTCCAGAAAGAGAACGCCTCGGTGTGCGAGAGAAATGGCGCCTGGAGAAGGAATGTGACCGCCCCCAAGTAGGGCGCTCTTTGTAGTGGAATGGTGGGGACAAAGACAGGGCCTTTTTGTGATTAAAACCTGCTCTTTGGAGAGAAGTCCCGCTACTGAGTAGATCGAAGAAACCTCCAGAGCTTCCTCCATCGAAAGAGGGGGCAGGATGGTAGGGATGCGTTTGGCAATCATGCTCTTTCCGGACCCGGGGGGACCGATCATAAGGAGGTGATGAAAGCCCGCGGCTGCAATTTCTACCGCCCTTTTGGCGGCAGACTGTCCGTTGATCTCCTGAAAGTCAAGGGAGGGGTTCTCCTCTTTTTTTAGAAAAAGCGCTCTCACATCCAGAACCGTTTCCGGTATGACGGCATTTTTTTCGTTCTGTCCGGCACAGCAGTAGGCAATGGCTTCCGTCAGCGTCTGTACGCCAATCAGACGGATGCCCTGTACAACAGCCCCCTCCCTCGCATTGGAAAAGGGCAGAATACAGGTCTGGATCCCCGCCTTCTTCGCGGTAGAAACGATGGGTAAAACACCCCTGACTCCCTTGACTTCTCCGGTGAGACTGAGTTCTCCCAGAACGAGCGTATTTTCCAAATCTGCCTCGTTCAGATGACCGGTGGCGCAAAGAATGGCAAGCGCAATCGGAAGATCCAGTCCGGTACCGGATTTACGGATATTTGCCGGGGAGAGGTTGATGGTGATATGCATGGGAGAAAGGGAAAGGCCGGAGTTTCGGAGAGCGACCTTCACTCTTTCACAGGATTCACGGACTTCGGTGGACAGAAGTCCTACCATATTGAAGACCGGAAGTCCCGTGGAAACATCGGCTTCCACCTGAATCAGGTGGCTGTGAATCCCTTGAATACTCCCGGAAATAATGGTACTGAACATCAGAATACTCCTATCGAATCAGATCAAAGAGGAATGGAAGGGGATGTGTGAAAAGAGAGGGTGTGAAAAGAGAGGGTGTGAAAAGAGAGGGTGTGAAAAGAGAGGATATGAAAAGAGAGGATGTGAAAAGACGGAAGCGGAAATGCTTCATGTGGATTCTCATCTTAGCAGTCAAAAAGAAACCTGTCAAGAAAAAATATAAACTATAAAATAAAACAATGAATCAATTAGATACAATATAAATAAATAAAGAAGTGCAAAAATAGAAATGAAATTCCGACCTCATGCGCATCCGGCGAAAATTGCCCTTGTTTTCGTGCTCGTGTTATAATGGTTGAATTGTATGACCAAGGGAAAAGGGTTTCTCGGAGGAAGGGATGAAATTTCATATCACGAACCTGTATGGAACAGCCGATGTCAACCGATTTGCCCCATTCAAGATACGGCGGCTGTTGGGCTCTCACTCGGGTTTCATGAGATGGCCATTTATTGCTATCCGGCTGCAGAAGAGGAGGATGGCAGGTTAACCGCCAGATTGGACGGGATCATATCCGCACTGGAGCCGAATGATACGGTTTTCTTGCAGCTGCCAACCGGGAATGGACTTCGTTTTGAGAGAGCACTGCTTAGTCGAATCAAAGCTTATCCGGGAGTTAAGGTGGTTCTGTGGTTGCATTCCTTTGCCGATCCTACCTATTCGGATCGCACGGCACTGATTTCTCTGCTAAATCGTTCCGATTTTCTTATTTTGTCAAGCAGTAAGCTGTATCGATCTTTGAAGCTGGAAGGCCTGACCGAGATTCCCTATTCGCTGCAGGAAGCGTACGATGATCCCTCTTTGGTTTCGGTCTCGGATTTTCTCTTGCAGGAAGTGGGGGAGCAGGAAGCGGAAAGCGGTTTTACCACGCTTTTTCAGAACACCGGGATTACAAGAGGATACCTGCTGGACGGCTTTGGATTGCTGTATCCCGGCATCTGTGGGTTGGGAGCGGAGGCAGCGGATCTTTTTTTACCATATCCGCTTCCATTCTATGTTTCTTCGGGTATTCCGGTTGTTGCTATAAGAGGAAGTGAGTGGGAACCGTTTGTGAGGAAATGGGAAATCGGTTTTACGGTAAGACAGCCGGAAGAGACGAGAAGGCGGATTGAGGAACTGGATGAGTATGATAAAAAGAGGATGGAAGATAACGCCAGATGCCTCCATTTCCTTCTCAAAAGCTCCTATTTTACGAGAAAGGTGATATGGGAAGCGGTAGAGGGGATTGAGAAAACCCGTCTCTTTCATCCGTCTTGTGCCGCAGAGAGGGAGGAAGCGCCACAGGAGGCCCGGAAGGAAGTACGGGTAACAGAGACGGTTCATATCTGCTTTGGCCTGCATGACCGGAACGGGGATTATACCTGGCAGGTGTCTGCCGCCATGCAATCGCTGATGCAGAATTCTTTTGCAAAAATCTGTTTTCATCTGCTTCATGATGATACTTTGCGGGATGACTACAGGGAGCGCCTGAAAAAACAGGTAAAAAAGTCGGGGGCAGAGATTTGCTTTCACTTCGTGGATCAGACGCTGTTTCGGGAAGCCTCTGCCCTGTTTGGCCGGTATACCGTAGGTGCGCTTTTTCGGCTTTTGATCCCTGACCTTCTTGTGGACCTTCCGAAGGTGATTTACCTGGATGCGGACATCGTCTGCTGCAGGGATATCGTGGATTTTTGGAGAACGGATATCAACGGATTTGCCCTGGCCGGAGTAGAGGATCCCTATCCGCCGCATCTGTTCATAAACGGGAAGGGAAAACGGATCCTGGAGAGGGGATCCACCTATGTCAATTCCGGCGTTTTGCTCATGAATTTGCAGGAAATTCGAGAGATGGGCAATCTGCTGGACGCCTTTCTTGACTTTATTCGAGAGAATCCAAAGGATCATTTGCCGGATCAAAATTTTCTCAACTGGTATTTTGCCGGAAAAATCAAGGTGGTGGAGAAGGAGTGGGATTATTTAGCAATATTTATCGGCAAGACCTGGTTCCGTTGGAAGGCAAGTTGTTTCACTACGCTGCGGACGTCCTTCAATTATCGACTCCGACAGCGCTGGATTTGTATTACCGGGATGTGGTCTGGAACACGCCCTTTGCCAGATCGACACTCCTGCCCAAATACGATCGCTTATCGGAGCTGGATGCTTCTAAGTTGGATCATTTGCAAAAATTAACGGCTTCCGTCTTTGACCCTTCGATCCGGAAGATTTATTATGGCCAGGACAATCGCAGCATGCAGAGTTTGAAGCAATTTTTACCGCCCGCAGAGGGGGATCTCTGTTTGCATGAGAATGCGACGCCAACGGAGTTGATCCGCCTGCTGGAGGAAGGGGGGAATCGGAAAAATCTGATTTTTATCCTGGCGGATGAACAGTATCCGGAACTGGAGAAGAGGTTGCGGGAGCGAGGTCTCCGCGCAGGAGAGGATTATTTCAACCTGTTGCTGTTAATGTCTTCCAGGCAGGGCGGATATGCCTAAGACGCTGTAGCAGACAAGATCCGCCGCCCTCCTGCGCAGGTAGAAGGGCAGTGAAAGGAAGGGAAGGCGGCAGCAAGCGGGAGAATGTTTGACCAGAAAGGAGATTCAATGAGTTTGATCAAGAAACCGGTGACGGGAATGCGAGATATTCTGCCGGAGGAAATGCGTCTAAGACGTTATGTGGAAGGAGTCATCAGGGATACTTATGCCAAATTCGGCTTTACGGAGATTGGAACGCCTGTCGTGGAATCGCTGGAGAATTTAAACAGCAAACAGGGGGGAGAGAATGAAAAGCTGATTTTCAAGATTTCTCAAAAGAGGGAGAGAAGCTAAAGTTGGAGGAGGTTCAGACGGAGAAGGAGTTTGTCGGACTCGGGCTTGCGCTATGATTTAACCGTTCCGCTGGTTCGCTTTTTTGCGAACCATACGAATGAGCTGCCTTCTCCCTTTAAGGCGCTGCAGATGGGGCTATGTCTTCCGGGCGGATCGTCCCGCAGAAGGGCCGTTATCGCCAATTCATGCAGTGTGATATTGATATCCTGGGCGAAGCGTCGAACCTGGCAGAAATCGAGTTGATTCTGGCGACAACGCAGGCGCTCGTCACACTGGGGTTTCATGACTTCAAGGTGAGAATCAATGACCGTCGCATTTTAAAGGCGATGGCTCGTTATGGCGGATTTGAGGAGAAGGATTTTGACTCGGTTTTCATCGAACTGGACAAGTTGGAAAAAATCGGCCTGGACGGGGTGGAAGATGCCCTGATGGAAGACGGCTTTGAGAAGGAGCAGGTATCCCGCTTTTTACAATTGGTAAAAAAAGTAATGGAAAAATCCGGTTTGGATGCTTTGAAGGTGTTGGCGGAAACCATTCTTCCGGTAGAGGGCGAAGAGGAAGAGGACTCCATTGCGGAGGTGAAAGAGAATCTGGAGGAAATCATCAGGGCGGTAGAAGAAACCGGGAGTCATGGCTTTGACCTGGTATTTGATGTCACGCTGGTGAGAGGAATGTCCTATTATACCGGGACGATCTTTGAAATTGCCATGCCACAGTACGGCGGCAGCTGCGGGGGCGGCGGACGCTACGACGGGATGATTGGAAAGTTCTCCGGACAGAACACTCCTGCCTGCGGTTTTTCAATCGGTTTTGAGCGGATCCTTATGATCCTGTTGGAAGAAGGGTTTCAGGTCCCGGAGTCCTCGGGGAAAATGGCTTTTCTGGTAGAGAAGGGAATCCGCAAGGAGCAGCTGAGCGCGATTATTGGGGAAGCGCAGAAGAGACGGGCAGAGGGGAATAAGGTGCTGCTCGTACGAATGAATAAGAACAAAAAATTCCAAAAAGAGCAGCTTGCTTCGCAGGGGTATGAAGAAATTCGTGAATTTTACAGGGAAGGACTACGGAATTGAAATACATCGATATGCACTGTGATACCATGGCATCCATCTGGTATTCCCGCTTAAGAGGAGAAAATTTTGATCTTTCGGATGCGCCGCTCATGGTCAATCTGAACAAGCTGAAGCAGGGAGATTGCCTTTGTCAGACCTTTGCGATGTTTGTTTATTTGAATCGTCCGGAAAAATTTTGATGGACGGCAGGAGCATGGAACGGTTCAGGGAAATGAAAAGAAGATGGATCCCTGGTTCGGCGTAAGTGAGATTCTGAAGGGTTTTTTTCAGGAACAGATGGAGAAGCATCAGGAGAACATCAGGCAGGTTCGGACAGGAACGGAGGTCGCACAGGCATTGCAGGAAGCTTCGCCTATGGTGACGGCACTGTTAAGTGTGGAAGAGGGCGGTGTCTGCAAAGGAGATCCTGAAGCGCTGCAGAAGCTCTATGATGCAGGCAGCCAGAATGATGACGTTAACCTGGAATTTTGAGAATGAATTGGCTTCTCCCAACGTACCGATTCCGGGACAGTATTACCGCTTTGTTCCTCGCACGGACAACGGACTGAAAAAGAGGGGATTCGAATTTCGTGGAGCGGATGCAGCAGCTCTCCATGCTCGTGGACGTTTCGCATCTCTCTGATGCCGGTTTTTATGACGTGGAAAAGACGGTGAAGGGTCCTTTTATCGCCAGCCATTCCAATGCCCGTTCGGTTTGCGGCTGCAACCGGAATATGACAGATGATATGATCAGGCGTCTGGCAAATCATGGCGGTGTGATGGGGCTTAATTTTGCACCGGAATTTCTGGAAGAGTCTGATCATCCAAGAGAAACGGTAGAAAATGCGGTACGGATGGCATCCTACATCAAAAAGGTCGGAGGAATTGAGGTGCTGGGCCTTGGCAGTGATTTTGACGGCATTGAGGGAGAACTGGAAATCGGAGGAGCGGATCAGATGGAACTGCTGGCGGACGGGACTGTCCCGTGCGGGATTTACCGCTTCGGAAATCGAGCAGGTTTTCTATAAGAATGTGCTGCGTGTGTTTCAAGAGGTGCTGGGATAATGAGAATATGCCTGTTAAACGACTCTTTTCCGCCGGTGATCGACGGGGTCGCGAATACGGTTTTGAATTATGCAACCCTTCTCACGAGAGAAGAGAAGGCGAGCGTCATTGTCGCCACACCCAGATACCCGGGGGTGAATTATGCCGAATATCCCTTCCGTGTGCTTCCGTATAAAAGTTTTGATATTGGAGGAGCGGTAGAGGGATATCGTGCGGGAAATCCGTTGGCGGTTCGGACGGTGAGCGGGATGATGGAGTTTCATCCGGACGTGATTCATACCCATTGTCCTGTGATTTCCACCATGCTGGCCAGACAGGTGCAGCATGAGACGGACGCCCCTCTGATTTTCACTTACCACACCAAGTTCGATCTGGACATCGAGAGAGCGGTGAGATCCCGCTTCTTACAAAAAGGAGGGATTCGTTTTCTCATTGAGAATATTTCCGCCTGCGATGAGGTTTGGGCGGTATCCAAAGGGGCGGGAGAAAACCTGAAATCGCTCGGTTATACGGGCGAATATACTGTCATGGAAAACGGAGTGGATTTTCCCAAAGGCAGAGTGGAAAAAAGTAGGGTCGATCAGGTGACGGCAGGTTATGACCTTCCGGAAGGGGTTCCGGTCTTTCTGTTTGTCGGGAGACTTCTCGATTATAAAGGGCTGCCGTTAATTGTGGATGCCTTGCAAATCCTTGCAGAAAGAGATACCTTTCCGCATGGTGTGGATCGGAGGAGGGGCGGATGCAGAAGCGCTGCAGCAGAGAGTGAAGGAGGCGGGACTTTCAGACAGGGCCTTTTTTACCGGACCGATACAGGATAGAGAAGAGTTGCGGGCGTGGAATACCAGAGCGGATCTGTTTCTGTTCCCCTCTACCTATGATACCAACGGGATTGTGGTCAGGGAGGCGGCTGCCTGTGCGCTAGCCAGTGTCCTCATTCGTGATTCCTCCGCAGCAGAGGGGATTTCGGATGGAAGAAACGGGTTTTTAATTGATCATAATGCAGAAGCAATGGCGGCTTTGCTGGAGAGACTCTGTGCCCAACCGGAAAAGATGAGGGAAGCGGGGGGGCATGCCATGGAGGAAATCTACGTTTCCTGGAGCGACAGCGTCAAACACGCCTATGAGCGCTATCAGGTAGTCATTGAGAATAAAAAGGCAGGCAGGTATAAGGAACACAGGGCTGCTTTTTCCAGAAGATTGCTCGGAGCAACGGCAGAAGCCCTTTCTGCCACCTCAGATGTCAAGGATGCGGTGCGCAATAATGTCCTCTCCGCCTTCGGCTTTTATACGAAATCACTCCGGGAAGGGATGATGGAGAATATCTCGGAGCGAATTGAGGAATATAGAAAATCCATTACCGCCAGGAAGGAAAAGGATCCGGAGTAAGGTTGAGACTTGCCACACAAGTGGCATGGGTGTATCGTATACGGAAAAGCGGTATAGAGTGGAAATGAGAAAGAGGGGAAAGAATTGATGAATCAATCAGGTTGGGGAAGACGTTTTTGCAGCCTCCTGGCTCTTGGGAGCATGGTCTGTGTCATGGTTTCCGGTTGTGGAAGCGGCGCAGGTGCAAAACAGACGGAGGTGGGTGATTCCGCAAAAGAAGCGCAGCAGACGCTCGGAAAGCAATATTGATACCACGACCTTTCTGAAATTTGTAGATGATAATCCGGATATTGTAGATCCGCAATGCACATCCGATTTCTACACCATCCCGATGAACTGTTTTGATCGTCTGGTGGAAGTGAAGGCGAATGACGACGGCACCAGCCAGATCGTCCCTTCTCTTGCAAAGAGCTATGAAGTTTCGAAGGATGGCCTTACCTATACCTTCCATTTAAATCAAGGGGTGAAATTTTCCAATGGAGCCGATCTGACTTCCTCGGACGTCCTGTATACCTTTAACCGCCTGTTAACTTATCCGAAGTCGGTGAACGGCAGCATTGCTTCCGGTCTGAAGGGAGCAAAGGAAGTATCGGAGGGAAAACAGAAGTCGTTAGAGGGGACGGGGATCAAGATCATCGACGACCATACCTTTGAAATGATTTTAGAGCAGCCCTATGCCGCCTTTTTGGCGCAGCTGACCGCTCCCGGGGCTTCGATTCTGGATGAAAAGACGACGGAAGAAGCGGGAGATCAGTTCGGAATCGACCCGGAGAAAACGATCGGAACAGGTCCATTTGTCTTTTCCTCCTGGACATTCAATTCGGAACTCATTCTGAGTGCCAATAAGAATTGCTGGTCCGGTGCGCCTGCCTGTGACGGACTGGACATCAAGGTGGTGCCGGATGATGAAACACAGCGAATGATGTATGAAAACGGAGAAATTGATTTCCTGGATCTGGACAATGCACAGAGTCAGATTGATTATTTCCTGAAAAGCGATCAATACAAGAATCAGATTGTAGAAGGGACCCGTGTCGGGATCTATTATATTTCCTTAAATGAGGATATCAAGCCTCTTGACAACCCGAAAGTGCGCAAGGCACTTCAGATGGCGCTGGACCGCAAATCGATTCTGGATGCCGTTTACGGGGGGAGAGGACAGGTAGAGAACGGAATCCTGCCGCACGGACTCATTGGTTACAATCCGAATCTTCCGGAAATCAAATATGATGTAGAAGGCGCGAAGCAGCTGTTAAAGGATGCCGGTTATGCGGACGGGTTTGATTTGGAGTTGGATCTTTCCTCGAAGGACGATCAGTCGGGAAAGGATTTGCTGGAAATTGCCTCTGCCATGTGGGAGCAGATCGGTGTGAAATGCACGGTGAAGACGGTGGATGATGCCACCATTCAGGATCAGAAGCACGATGGAAAACTGGGCTGTTATCAGTCTTCGTGGTCTGCGGATTTCAACGATCCGGATAACTTTATGTTCACCTTCTTCGGGAATGATGCCAATACCAAGTTCCGGAGTCTGAATTATAAGAATGAAGATGCCATGCAGCGCGTGACCGCCGCCAGAGCAATTACGGATGAGACGAAGCGCATCCAGGAATATCAGGATCTGGAGAAGCTCATTGCACAGGAAGACGCCGCCTGGATCCCACTCTTTTCCAAACAGCATCTTTATGTCGTCAGCCCCAAGGTTTCCGGATTCAAGGTTTCATGGAACGGCTGGTCAAACAATTATTATCACAATGTTTCGGTGAAACGGTAAGGCAGGAGCTTGTTTTGGCCAGAAAAATGATACAAAGAATCCTGGTATCCATCCCGGTGATGTTAGGTGTGGTATTTTTGATATTCCTCATGCTGAATGTCGTTCCGGGAAATCCGATTGAAGAGATGCTCGGAGAGCATGCGTCGCAAAGTGTCATCGATCGGATGAGTCGGTATTATGGCCTGGATCAACCGGTATATGTGCAATTTTTGATCTACGTGAAAAATCTTTTGCGTGGGGATTTGGGCGTTTCCTATAAACTGAATCGTTCCGTGAACGATCTGATTGGGAGCGCCTTCCCCCTATACGCTGAAACTGACGCTGTTGTCCGCTCTTCTTGCCTGGGTGATCGGAATCCCGGCGGGGATTGTTTCTGCCATTCGGAAGAATTCCCTGATCGACCGTCTGTTTATGGGAGTGTCCCTGATGGGCGTTTCCATGCCGGTATTCTGGGCAGCGCTCCTCTTTCAATATCTCTTTGCTTATCGTTTGAATTTGGTGCCGGTTTCCGGTGTCGTCTCTTTTTCCTCCTATCTTTTACCTGCCACTGTGCTTGGTTGGAGCAGCGCGGGTACGATTGCGAGACTGACAAGGTCTAATCTGCTGGAAGTTCTGGAAGAGGATTACATCCGAACCGCCTTTGCCAAGGGGCTGTCACAAACCGGAGTCATTTTGCACCATGCGTTTAAAAACGCACTGCTTCCGGTAGTGACGATGATGGCCATTCAGGTGGCTTCCATGCTTTCCGGTGCGGTGATTACAGAGACGGTCTTCGCCATTCCCGGGATCGGAAGGTTGGCGGTAGACGCCATCACAAGCAGGGATATGCCGCTTTTGCAGGGAACGGTACTTTTTACGACGGTTTTGATGATCCTGGGAAATCTGGTTGCGGATCTTCTCTATACGGTCATTGATCCAAGGATTCGGGAAATCTAATGGGACAGATAAAAGCTGCAAATGACATGGAACAACTGAAGCTGCAGACGGATATCGGAGAGAGAGACTCTGCGCTGGACCAGGTAAGAACCCTTTGCAGAGAGAATAAACTTGCCGCCTTTTCCGCCTTTGTCATCCTGGCAATTGCCATCATGGCAATTTTTGCCCCTTTTGTGGCGCCCTATGATCCGACCAAACAGGATCTGATTCATCGCTTGCAGGGGATGAGCAGAGAGCATCTATTTGGAACGGACCAGTTGGGGCGGGATATTTTTTCCAGGATGATCTACGGGGCAAGGGTTTCGCTTGCCATCGGACTATTTCCAACCCTGATTTCTCTGCTGTTTGGCACGGTACTCGGTATATTGAGTGGATTTCTGGGAAAGAAAACGGATTTCTTCATTATGAGGCTGGCTGACGTGACCATGGCTTTCCCTTCGCTTCTCCTGGCGATGGTGGTGATGTACACTCTGGGACAGGGAATCGTGAATATTTTTTTAGCCCTCACCCTCGTTTCCTGGGCAGGGAGTGCCAGAGTGATTCGTGCACAGACACTCGCACTTTCCCAGATGGAATACGTGGAGGCGGCACGCAGCATGGGCGTCTCGAATGTTGGAATTATGTTGCATCATATTCTTCCCAACTGCCTTCCGAATCTGATTGTCTTATTTACCTTGAACATCCCCGGTTCCATCCTTGCGGAATCTTCTCTCAGTTTCCTGGGGATTGGCGCACAATCGCCGATGACCAGCTGGGGGCTCATGGTGGCGGAGGGAAAGCAGTATCTGTTTGCGGACCCCGTGGTGGCCATTGCGCCGGGAGTCGCCATTCTGGTTCTGGCACTTGCTTTTAATTTTTTGGGAGACGGCGTGAGGGATGTGCTGGATCCGTATCTGAATCAGGCGTAAGAGGAAGGGAAGAGACAGGATTTTTTCCGGGAAAAGAAGTTGTGAAACAGGACGGTTGATAGCACCTGGATGATGATGACAAATACATTAGAACTGAAACGGGTAACCACCTATTTTCATACACAAAGAGGACTGCTTCCAGCCATGGACAATGTTTCCGTTACGGTGCCAAGGGGGAAGATTGTTGGCATTGTCGGAGAATCGGGTTGCGGGAAGAGCATGACGGCGATGAGCATCCTGCGTCTCATTCGGAAACCGGGGAAGATCGAGAGCGGCGAGATCCTGTTTTGCGGAGAAGATCTTCTGAAGAAATCCGAAAAAGAGATGCGAAAGATTCGCGGCGACCGCATCAGCATGATTTTTCAGGAACCGATGACCAGTCTCAATCCCCTGTATACGGTGGGACATCAGGTGATGGAAGCCCTTTTTTTGCATGAAAAATAGATCAAGCAAGTGCAAAAGAGCGTGCGATTCGTATTTTGCAGGAGGTGGGTATTCCGGAGGCTGAAGCGCGGTTAAGGTCCTATCCGCATCAACTATCCGGCGGACTCAGACAAAGGGTGATGATCGGGATGGCGATGATCTGCAAGCCGGATCTTTTGATCGCCGATGAACCGACCACTGCACTAGATGTAACGATAGAGGCGCAGATCCTTGCACTGATGAAGCGTCTGAAGGAAGAGCAGGGGACATCCATCCTCTTGATTACGCACAACATGGGCGTGGTCGCCAAGGTTTGTGATGAGGTTTACGTCATGTATGCGGGGAAGATCATGGAGCATGCAGAAGTATTTGAGCTCTTCAACCATGTCAGCCACCCGTACACGGAGGGACTGCTAAAATCGATTCCCAGAATTGATCATGTGACCGATCGCCTCTACAGTATACCGGGGGTGGTGCCCAATCTCCTGCATCTGCCAAACGGTTGCAGCTTTTGTACACGCTGTGCGGAAGCAGACAAAGATTGTGCAGGCTCTAAACCGGAACTGAGGCAGATTCGGGAAGGACACTGGGTGAGGTGTTGCAAGAGACTGCCCGAAGGGATGGCGGCGGATGCGGAAGCGTATGAATAGGGATCAGAATTTTCAAGAACCAACTTCTCAAGAACAAACTTTTCGCGAACAAACTTCTGACGAACAAACCATGCAGGAAGGGAGTCCGCTTTTAGTTGCGGAGAGAATCAGCAAGACCTTTGAGGCCGGCGCTTCAGGAAAACATCAAAGAGTCCATGCAGTAACGGATGTATCTCTCAAGCTTTACCGGGGAGAGACACTTGCGCTGGTAGGAGAGTCCGGCTGCGGAAAATCCACCCTGGGTCGGTTGCTCATCGGCTTATTAAAACCGGATCAAGGAAGCGTCTTTTATCAGGGGCAGGAGATCACGTCGATGAAAGCGCGGGATTTCAAGCACCTTCGGAGCCGGATGCAGATCATCTTCCAGGATCCGTATGCTTCCCTGGACCCCCGCATGAGCGTGGAGCAGATTTTGGCAGAGCCGCTCTTAGCCGGGCATGTCTGTTCCTCCAGGGTGCAGAGGCAGAAGAAGGTGGAATCTCTCTTGCAAATGGTAGAGATTCCGAGAGAATACCGAAATCGGTACCCGCATCAATTTTCCGGAGGTCAGAGACAGCGGATCGGCATTGCAAGAGCACTGGCGCTGAATCCGGAAATCGTGGTCTGTGATGAACCGGTTTCCGCACTCGACGTTTCCATCCAGTCTCAGGTGCTAAACCTGCTTAAGGATTTGCAGGAAGAGAGAAATCTGACCTACCTCTTTATTTCACATGATCTGTCGGTCGTCAGGCATATTTCGAACCGGATTTGTGTGATGTTTTTGGGGAAGATTTGCGAGATCGGAAGGACAGAGGAAGTGTTTGCGCATCCCGGACATCCTTACACCAGACTTTTGCTGGATTCCATCCCCCTGCCGGACCCGGCAAAGAGGTCGGAGGAAACAGCGTCTTTTACAGGGGAGATGCCAAGCCCTCTTCATCTTCCATCCGGTTGTTTCTTTCGTACCCGCTGTCCTTATGCGAGTGCAGCGTGCGCAGAAAGAACGCCGGAGTTAACGGTTGAAAACGGGCGGAGCATCTCTTGTTTTCACCCATTATAAAAAATTTCCTTTGAACGAGGGGATACCAGAGAAATCATGGGAGGTCAATCCATGCAAGAAGTTCCGATACCTGCAATGGCCTGTCTTGCTTCCCCCCTTCCGGAAGATATTGCAAACCGGAAGGCGAGCGGCGACTATTACGGTGCGATTGTGCTGATTGATGAGAGGCTTCGCACACAAAACAGCAGCTTACCCCGCATGCTTCGAGACAAGCTGCAGGTGGAGCGCGAAATTTTAAAGCGCCTTCCGCTCGATTATCCGGATAGCAGAAGGAGCCTCTTCGAAAAGCTAAAGGTAGAGTTGCCGGACCTGACGAAGGAGGAGTTCATTCTACTGCGGAATGAGGGACGGTTAGACTTTATCCTGGTAAACGGGGAGGAAAGGTATATTGATTCTGCAGTACAAACCCTCCTGAATGATCCGAAGTATGCAAAGAGAAGTGCTACGTTGTTGGGAAAAAAATGGGAAGAATTTCCGGAAGGTTATCTGGCGGTTCGTAGCTGTCTTTCTACAATGAGAGAGCGGAAGGAACTGTCGTTCCGGTTCCGTGTTCATGCGGGTATACAGGAAAAGCCGGGTATCAGCAGAGCGGATAGAGTGGCTGCCTATCTTCCCCTTCCACGTACTTGCTGCAGGGAGAGAGACGGGCTGGTTCAGACGGAGATTCGCATCCTCAAAACAACGGAGAATTGCAGAGTCTATGTGGCGCCGGAGGAGGCGGGGCAGAGGACCGTTTATCTGGAAAAAGAATGGCAGGAAAACCAGGAATTTTTTGTGGAATATGAATACAACGTACGCGTCTTCTATCAGGATCTTTGGAAAGATTACGGGGACGAGGCGTTTGATTCCGGTAGTGCGTTAGAGACGAATGATGGAGGCGAGAGAGGACAGTCATCTGTCTGTAAGGCGGTAGGATCTTCAGAATGGGTGAAGAGGGAAGACAGGGAGGAACAGCTTCCCCATGTGCAGTTTACGCCCTTTTTAAAGGCGCTATGCAGGGAAATCGTATCGGGTCAGAGAGGAGATTTGCAGAAGGCAAGGGCCATTTATGACTATATCACAAAAAATATCCGCTACTCTTATATGCGCACCTATTTTACCATCGAAATCTTTCGGAATATGCGGCGGTGAACCGAAGGGGCGATTGCGGAGTGCAGTCGCTTCTCTTCATCACGCTTTGTAGGATCGCAGGAATTCCTGCAAAGTGGCAGTCGGGCAATGCCATGAAGCCTCCCTCTCACTTTGGCAGCCACGACTGGGCACTGGTTTTTCTGCCTGTTTGCGGTTGGGTTCCGGTGGATTGCTCTTTTGGCGGAGGTGCTTTCGCACACGGAGATGAAGAGCGCAGAAGATTCTATTTTGGCAATCTGGATCCCTGGCGGATGGTGGCAAATGCTTCATTGGAAGGAGCTTTCGTGCCGCCTGTGTGCGGATTGCGAAGGGATCCCTACGACAATCAGTCGGGAGAAATACAAATCGAAGGGGAAGAAGTGGCCCATCAGAATCTGCAAAGCGTCCAGACACTAGGATCTGTTACCAAAAGGATGCGAACCGACCAGGAAGTGGCTGTGAATAAATATTTGATGGAGTATGCGGAAGCGGAGATTTAGAAATGAATGGAATCGACGTCTGATGGATGAACAGAAGACCTCTTTCCATTTTTCTATAGTGGGTATGATGATCGGTCACTTCTCCTCTAAATATTTTAAATATCTTTCAGCCTCTGGGCGATGGGTGGAATTGATCACAATTCCGGCATAGACCTTGCCGGTAAAGCCTGCCTTTTTGTACAGGGCTTTGTCGGTAAGGTCCAGATATTTGTGCCGGTGATCCAGCGGAAGAAGCGCCTTGTTTTGCTCAAAATAGGCAAGTGCCTCCTCGTCCATGAGAACCACATCCAACTCTTTTGCACTCAGAGTCGCCACGAGTTTCATCTGTGCGGCATAGGCATATTCGGGATTCGTTTCTTCGGGAGAAGGTACTTGTGCGGAAGAAGATTCTCCCGGGCCCGCATGATTTGCGGAGACTGCCCCCCGCGGCCCCTGATGGTACAAGCAGTTGGTCCATGAGGGTAACCGTCCGGCGTTTGGTGGAATATCCGTTTTTTTGCAGATAGGCTTCCCCAAGAAAATGTTCTGCATTCTCGGGGGTACGCACATTCACCAGGGCAACGGTCAGGATCTCTTCCTTCCTGGTCAGCACACTGTGAAGCGTGGTAAGGAACAGCAGGAGAGCGGCCAGTGCGAGCAGTATGGGGATCTTATAGTAATCATAGATGAACTGGACTTTTTGTTTCCCCTTTAACTCCTTAAAAATTTGAGCAGAAGTCTTACCCCCGTTTTCTGCCATTATGCCTTCATCTCTTTCGCCAGCTTCTCTGTATAAGCGCTGAGTGCCTTAAAGGTTTCATCGCTGATATCATGTTCGACCTTGCAGGCGTCGTCTCTCGCGGTTGCCGCATTTACCCCGATTTCCTGAAAGAACTCCGTCAGCATTTGTGGCGTGCATAAATTCGATCGGCGATCTCCATTCCCTTGTCGGTGAGGGAAATCATTTTGGCATGATCCATGGTGACATATCCGTTGTCCCGCAGCTGCCGGATGGCATAAGAGACACTGGGCTTTGTCACCCCGAGATGTTCTGCCAAATCAATGGAGCGGACATAGCCCTGCTCCTCTTTGAGCATTAGAACAGCTTCCAGATAATCTTCCGCTGATTTTAATATTTTCATTTTCCTACCTCTTGTTCTAACTCTGGAAATATTTTTGGTTCATTTTTAAACTTATATTAGCACTTCTGAATCGCTTTGAAAAGCGGGATTTCGAAGCAATTGCAAGAGGATATAGGTCACCTTGGCAGTGAATCCCCAGATGACCTTATCCTGATATTCATAAAATCGAATCTCATCGGCCGGCATGAGATAGGGGTAGCTTTTTCCGCCCTGTATTTTATCAAAGGGGAAGGAATCCGGAAGCACTCTGGAGTTCTGGCTGAGATAGACCTTTGGTTCCTGTGAGAGAAGAACAGACAGAGGTACGGTGAAAATATGTGCGGATTCACTATGGTCAAAAGAACCGTCATACTGATGTAACATGCCAATATAAGGGGTTACAATGGCACCGCCGGGGCCAATCAGCTTGGGGAGTTTTTTAAGGAGGGTGATTTGATCCCTGGTAATCAGAAGTTCTTCCTGCAGCTCTCTGATCACGGTATCTCGTGAGCGCTCTCCGCTTTCCGTATGTCCGCCGGGAAAGCTGATGTCTCCGGGCTGCATAGAAAGTTTTTTGGACCTGACCTCATAGAGAAGATGCCAGCCATCTTCCCTGAACAGGAGGGGAGCACAGACTGCTGCCCGCGGTGGAATCAGCTGAGAAACCGCCTTTGGGGATACATAGGAAGGAGAGCCTGTTGCGGTGTAGGCATCCGTGTTCTGCAAGATTTGGATGAGCGTTTTCTCTTCCATGTGAGCTGCGAAAGAAGGGAGTGCGTTTGGGAGATGTTTTGTCATTTCGACCTGCCTTTCAACCGGTTCGTTGTCAAAACCACATATTTTTAACAAAAATCGCATTATGCTTCTCTTACGGAAGCAAGGAAAGCATTTGCCAAATGGCAGATGGGAGTTTATGATTTCTATAATTAGTTAGAAAATCTGTATTGTACAATGTTGTATTGCGCAAGCGCAAGTTATGTTCCGGACGAGGGTCATGGTAGGAGAAGGGGGCCTGGTGCCTCCGAAACCTCATGATGCCAGACGAGGGACCAAAGTGCTGTTTGTAGCCCTGTATCATTGTAGTATAAATGCGAGAACATTTCGAGGAGGAGATGAAGATGTCCAAAGTGATTGATTTGAGCAAATCGGTTTATGAGTTAGCAAAAGAATATCCGGAGGTGATCGACCTGATGGCAGGGATCGGCTTTACCGAGATTCGAAAAAAGCCGGTTCTGCATTCGGTCGGCAAGATCATGACCATTCCCAAGGGTTCCGTGATGAAGAATATTCCGATGGAGAAGATTCGGGCTGCATTTGAAGAGGCGGGATTCACCTTAATAGAAGGGAACAAGGAGGAAGCCTCTTCCCGGGGCGAGGAGAAGACGGAGCCTGCAGAGAAGAAGGGCAAGTCGGATCTGACGGCAGAGGAGAGAAATCGGCTTCTGAAGAGTTATTTGACTCGTCTGAGTGAGGGAGAAGAGTTGGAGTCTGTGAGAAAAGATTTTGTCTCACACTTCCAAGACGTGGAAGCCAGTGAAATCATGAAGGCAGAACAGGAATTGATCAGAGGAGGCGCACCGATCACAGAGGTGCAGAAGCTCTGCGATGTTCACTCCGCGCTTTTTCACGGGAATACGAGAGAAGAAAAGATCGCCAATGCCGAAAATGCGGCAAGAGTGGCGATGCAGAAGGAGAGGGCTTATACTGCCTGCCTTCAGATCAAGGGGCATCCGCTCGCTCTTTTCAAAAGAGAAAACGACGAATTGAAACGTCAGTTGGATTTAGCCAGAAAACAGTTGGAGGAAGGAAAGGACATCGGAGAGGAACTGAAAAAGCTTCGTGATTTATCGATCCACTATGCCAAAAAAGGGGATCTTCTCTATCCGCACCTTCAGGTGAAATACGCAATTGTGGGGCCCTCCAAAGTCATGTGGACGGTGGACGATGAAATTAGAGACGAGATGGCAAGCCTCTGTGCCGACCAAAACCATGGAGACTCCTGGAAGGACAAAGCAGCGAAGGTGCTGGAGCGTGCCGATGAGATGATTTTTAAGGAGGAGAATATTCTTTTCCCGATCTGCGCGGTAAACTTTACGGAAGAGGAGTGGAAACAGCTGTACCATGATGAAAAGGATTATGCCGTCTGCCTGGGCGTGAAGCCGGAAGTCTGGGAGGAAGCGGAGAAGGAAGATCCTTCACTGCATGCCGGGGAAAAAGAGGTTCCCACCGACGAAGTCGTGCTGGGAGGCGGTCATTTAACCATGGAGCAGTTAGATGCCATGTTAAATACCATTCCAATGGAGCTGACTTTCGTGGATGCAGATGATATCAACCGTTTCTTCAACGAGAGCGAGGGACCGAAATTTTTCAAACGCCCTTCCATGGCTGTTGACAGAGAGGTTTATTCCTGTCACCCGCCCAAAATCGAGCCGATTGTCAGAGAAATCATCGAAGGATTTAAATCAGGGAAGGTTTCCGAAGTTCCTGTATGGATGGAGAAAGGTGGACATGCGGTTCTGGTCCGGTATATGGCCGTGCGTGACAAAGAAGGCAAATATATCGGTACTTTAGAAGCAGTACAGGACATGGATTTTGCCAGGGAACATTTTAAGAAGGGCTGACGGATTCCCTCACCACGGAAGACGGGCTCTGATGGACGGACCTTTTTTCCTATGGCAGAAAGGCTGACGGATCTTGGATGGAAGAACGGCCGCGACTTATCTCCTGTAAGGGCAGGAAGGGAAAGAAGATGGTTAGTTTTATATAATTATAGTAAAAAACTCTGGTTTAATCAGGATAGTTCTGCTATATTAGTCTTGATCGGGTCGGTAGAACCCGGAAAGGAGAAAATCTTATGTTAAAGCATTTGCAAATTGAGAAAGTAATCGGACGTGAAATCGTAGACTCCCGCGGCAATCCCACGGTAGAAGCCGAGGTAACGTTAAGCGACGGAACGGTCGCCTTAGGAGCCGCTCCCAGTGGAGCTTCTACCGGTGAGTTTGAAGCGATTGAACTAAGAGACAACGATCCGGACCGCTTCGGGGGGAAGGGCGTACAGAATGCAGTGTCCAACATCAACACGGTCATCAATGCTGCCATTAAAGGACTGGATCCGCAGGATGTGTATGCGGTGGATGCGGCAATGATTCGCGCGGATGGAACGCCGAATAAATCGGTTCTGGGAGCCAATGCCATCCTGGCGGTTTCCATTGCCAGCGCAAGGGCGGCAGCGAAGGCTCTGGGCATTCCGCTTTACCGTTTCCTAGGAGGTGCCAATGCGAACTGCCTGCCTGTGCCGATGATGAATATTTTAAATGGCGGCGCACATGCCACAAATTCGGTAGACACACAGGAATTCATGATTATGCCTGTGGGCGCACCCTCCTTTAAAGAAGCGCTTCGCCAGTGCACAGAGGTGTTCCATGCGCTCCAAAAGTTGCTGAAGGCAGAAGGAAATACCACGGCAGTCGGAGACGAAGGCGGTTTTGCGCCGGATTTGAAAGACGATGAAGACGCGATTGAGCACATTTTAACCGCCATTCGGAATGCAGGTTATGAACCCGGTAAGGATTTTGTATTGGCGATGGATGCAGCTTCCAGTGAATGGAAGAGTGAGAAAGGGAAGGGCTTTTATCATCAGCCGAAGTCAGGCAGAGACTTTAGTGCCAGCGAACTCATTGCGCACTGGAAGTCCCTGATTGAGAAATACCCGATCTGGTCGATCGAAGATGGACTGGACGAGGAAGACTGGGAAGGCTGGCAGAGATGACGAAGGAACTGGGAGATAAGGTACAGTTGGTCGGGGATGACCTTTTTGTGACCAATACGGAGCGCTTGAAGAAGGGAATCGATTCCCACTGCGCCAACTCCATTCTGATCAAATTGAATCAGATCGGCAGTGTTTCCGAGACTTTGGAGGCCATCAAGATGGCGCATAAGGCAGGATATACGGCGATTACCTCTCATCGTTCCGGCGAGACAGAGGATACGACCATCGCGGATCTGGCGGTGGCATTAAACACCAGACAGATCAAGACCGGAGCACCTTCCCGCTCAGAGCGTGTAGCCAAATATAACCAGTTGCTGCGCATCGAAGAAGAACTGGGTAATGCAGCGGTCTACCCGGGGGTAGAAGCCTTTAATAGAAAATAAGGGGCAGGAGCAGGTTCATGAATTTTGAGACAGTGAACGGGATTTTGATTCCGTTTCTGGGGACGTCGCTGGGGTCTGCCTGTGTCTATCTGTTAAAAAAAGATTTAAGTCCCGCGGTTGCCCGTGCTCTGAATGGATTCGCCTCCGGAGTGATGGTGGCGGCTTCCATTTGGAGCCTGCTCATACCGGCAATCGAACAGAATGCAGGAAAAGGAAGGGGGGCGGTGCTGCCTGCGATCCTCGGATTCTGGGTGGGCACCCTCTTTCTCCTGTTACTGGACCATGTGATTCCGCATTTACACATGTTTGCAGATCAGGCGGAGGGGCCCAAGAGCCATCTGGCAAGGACAACCATGATGATTCTGGCAGTGACCTTGCACAATATTCCGGAAGGTATGGCGGTTGGCATTGTCTATGCGGGACTTCTGGCAGGAACAAGTGGAATCACGGCGGGGGCGGCACTTGCCCTGTCCATCGGAATTGCCATCCAGAATTTTCCGGAAGGGGCGATCATTTCCATGCCGCTGCATGCGCAGGGAATGAACCGGCATAAATCCTTTATCGGGGGTGTTCTGTCGGGTGCGGTGGAACCAGTCGGTGCCCTGGTGATGATTGCCTTCTCCGCCCTCTTTGTGCCCGTGATGCCCTACCTGCTCAGCTTTGCGGCGGGCGCTATGATGTATGTGGTGGTAGAGGAGCTGATTCCGGAGATGTCGTCCGGAGAACATTCGAATGTGGGCGTCTTAATGTTTGCGTTTGGATTTACGTTAATGATGGCTTTGGATGTGATTCTGGGATAAGCGGGATCGGAATCCCGGAAAAGACCTTCTTAGAAAGAGAATACCCATCCGGAATACGGATCATACGGGGAGAAACGGAATACCTAGTAGAAACTCCATAGAAACGGATACAATCAACAGACACAATCAGCGGGTAAGAAATTCTTACCCGTTGATTGTGTCATGTTCGCTTTTTACTTCTTCCATGAGCTTGCGCAGCCGGTAGGTGCAGTTGGTTTTCGTTAGAACCGCTTTATATGGAATCCGGATGGAAGCTTCTTTCATTGCGTGCAACAGTTGATCCAGCAGATCTTCCGGGAAAAAAGCCATGAGAAGAAAGGGAAAATCCGGCGCAGGTGAGCGGCCGGAGAGGTCTGTGCAAGAAGGAGTCAAAGGACCCGGTGTAACGGGGCTTTCCGGTTTGCATAGGCTTCCGATACTACTTTCCAGTCCACATAGACTGCCGACACTGCGCTCCAGATCCTCCTCATGCAACGTGCGGATCGAGATATCCAGTTTTCTTAGCGCTTGACGTATCTCATGCCCATAGGGATCTTGATTGCCCAGATGATAGAGCATCGCAAACGGTGTGGGAGAGGATAGCTGCATGTAGACCTCCTGGTCTGCCGTCCATCGCCGGTTTCAAAGCCTTTTGCAAACACAGGATGGGAGCAGAAAGCCTTAGTAAAGGGTTAGAGGATTGCCGTGATAAACGTGATGGCGCCGAAAATAATTCCCGGTGAATTGGCGGCGATCAGCGGCCAGTCCTTCTTCTTTTGGAAAAATCCGTAGCTCACCCAAAGAGTGCAATTGATGGCAGCCACAAGCGGCTGTATGGGGTTACCCGGCCTCCCGCTTAAGTTGTGGGCGATCTGAGGAAAGTAAGCGATGTACATCAGCATGGAAGTACCTGTGCCAATCCAGCCCATCAGTTTTTGTGTTTTTGGATTCATCGTGGCCTCCTTTCGAGGCTCTTCCGAAAGCATGTTCCAATATCTTCGGATAGAGAGAAAAATGGAATAGAACCGCCGGATACAAAACGATTACAAGAACGTTATGATGGAGAAAACGCTCTCCTGTACCGGCATGTGTATTCTAGGGATAAAGAGACAGACTGTCAATAGATTTCTGTGTACGAAGTCCGCTGATATTTCTCTCTGTTTTCGGAAAAGGAAGGCGAAGGGAGATCGGTGATGGATGCGTCAGTCTGAGGAATTTTCCCTCTTGCACCTTTGGTACATTTCATAGGCGGGATCAATGATCTTTAATTTGGTTACCTTTTGTAATGCGGTCGCAAAATAAGGGAAGTGGGTGCAACCAAGCACAAGACATTCGGCTTGATTCTGTTCGAAAAAAAGGAGCAGAGAGATTCCAGGTTCATGTTTTTTTGACGATTTCTTCCGGCGGCATTCCGTCTTCCACAGCCTGAACAGCGGGAAAGATTCCTGCCCCTAAAACAGTCATAAAAATCTCCGTGTCCTTCGCTTAAGGCTTCTTCGATGTGGTAGCAGGATTGATTATGTGCCGCAATGACAGCAACTCTTTGATATTTTTTTCCCTAATTGTCTGTAAATTTGCAGAGGTGTGTAGACGCGCACGCTTCGAACGTTCATGTAGGAGTCAAAGTCAAAGGCGCCTGCCAAGGAATTGCAATAAATGAAAAAAAGTCCTCGATGCCGCATGTGCTTGCCTGGTGAAAAATATCATCGATGCGTTCTTCTTTTTCCTTATTGTCTGCGTACTGGAATCTGGCCTGTTCTTCACAGGTGGAAGAGACCGGATAGGACATCAGCTCTAGCGCTGGGTCTAACTTTCTCAGATATTCCATCCCCATTCTCGTATCCGTATTGGTTCCGGCGATCACAGCAATTTTCATCTCTCTGCTTCTCCTCCTATCTTTGACCTGGCCCCATCTTTGGCTCGGTTCCATCTTTGTTTGGTTTCTATCTTTCAATCTCAATTTTGCTTCTGTTTCGAATCAATTCTATCATATTGATCTCCCTCGATCATTATTTTCGAGGGAGATTTCATTTTGAGTCTTGCAATTATAGTTAGGATGTGCTAATTTATAAAGAAGTTAATTATAACTAACAAATATATGTTTTTTCAATGTGAAGGCAGCCAGTGCGAACCCGGTGAAGAAGAGTTCCATGAGACGCTTTCATCACAGTGAAAAAGGAGGAAAACGATGAGCAAGGTTGCGGTGGTTTACTGGTCAGGGACAGGAAATACGGAGATCATGGCGAATGCGGTAGCGGATGGAGCAAAGGGGAAGGGAGCCGAGGTCGATGTCCTCACCTGTGGCGATTTCTCTTCCGCCAAGGTCAGCGAATATGAGGGAATCGCTTTTGGTTGTCCTGCCATGGGAGCAGAGGTTTTGGAGGAAACAGAATTTCAGCCCATGTTTGATGAAGTGAAGGGAAAGCTGGGTGGTAAGAAGGTGGCTCTCTTCGGTTCCTATGGTTGGGGAGACGGAGAGTGGATGCGCAGCTGGGAAGAGGACTGCAAGGCAAATGGAGTGAATCTGGTAACCGACAGTGTCATCTGTAATGCCGCTCCTGACGATACGGCACTTGCTTCTTTGAAGGCACTGGGAGAGGCGATCTGCTAAGACTTAAGAAACAATCGTCACTTGAAAAGAGGGTAACCGTAGGGGGGTGGAAAGGGAATGTCGGAAGAAGAATTGATCGAAAATGCAGCGCCGACCCTTGCAGGAATCAAGACGGGGAGTTTATTTACCTGCCGATTTGATTCACAGGAACAGACGAGGAAGGATCTTCGTAAATTGAATGCGCTTCTTCTTCCGAAGGGTTTACGCATTATCCCGTTGCGCATGGTAAGGGGCCGCGTCTTGATCTATGTGTATCGCATCTCCAGGCTGGGGGAGGATCTGGCAAAACAAGAGGCCAGAGAGATTCTGAAACAACGGGGATATGACGCTTCTTCCATAGAGAGCTGTCTTGCCGTGCTGTTCAAAAAGCTTCGGGAAGAGGAGGATTTCCCACATGAAATCGGCCTCTTCCTCGGTTATCCTCCCGTCGATGTACGCGGGTTTATGGAACACAGAGATACCGGACTCAAATGTACCGGGTTTTGGAAGGTGTATGGCGATGAAGTAGAGGCCAGGAAGCAGTTTGAAAAGTATCGCAGATGCACGGAAGCATACGAAAAATTTTTTTCCTGCGGCAGGTCGGTGGAGGGACTGATTGTAGCAGGATGAGAAGTGAATCTGGAATCAAAGAAGTGAGGTTGAATCGTGGACAAAGACCATAGTATCGTGATTTTAGGCGGAAATGAATGTATGGAGTGTCAGTATAAAACATTGTGCAAAAAATACAACTGTAAGGCGAAGATTTATATTAAGCCGACCAGTGGTTTGAAAAATAAATTGGGCTCTCCGGATCTGATGATTTTTTTCACCGGCTGCATGTCGCATAAGATGGTTCATTCAGCGATGGCAGAGGTCAAAGGTTTAGACACGGTGATTGAATATTCGAAGAGCGCATCGGCTTCGGCTCTCAAAGGAATCCTCGAAAAATACTGCTCGGACGAGCAAAAAGAGGCGGTTTTCTGCTCGTGAAATCGTTTGTGGGGGAGCAGAGTGAAATAAGCGCCTTTGACAAAATTTCCATCTACTTTTAAAATTAGTAGAGTTAGGGATCTGTATTTTTTGCTTCAGGGGAGGAGGAGTTCATGCCCATCAGCGTAGCACCCGGGCGCTCCAGAGAAGATTATCTGGAAGCGATTTTAATGTTGATTCATGAAAAGGGTGCCTGTCGAATCACAGATATTGCAACGAAATTAAACTATTCCATGCCCAGCGTGTCGGTTGGAGTGAAGAAGTTGGAGGATGATGGACTGGTCTTGCGGGATGACTGGAGAATTGTCCTGACGAAGGAAGGAAAGGAGATTGCGGAAGGCACCTTGAAGAAGCATCTTTTTTTCCGAAAACTGTTCGAAGCGGCAGGGATTGATGCAGAGGTCGCGGAGCAGGAAGCCTGTCTCGTAGAACATGTCATCAGCGATGATAGCTTCCGAAAGCTTTCCAAGCATCTTCATGTGGATTGAGTGTTAACTAATAATGTTTATTTTGTGCTATGGGGCGCCTTGCCTTATGATCATATAGACAGGCGCTATTGTTTTTTTAATATTTTTGAAAGGAGTTTACGATGTTTGGTTGGAAAAAGCTTGCAGCATTTGCAGGAGGTGTTTTGTTTGGAACAGCGGGGATCAGCATTTTAAAGAGCCAGGATGCCAAGAAGGCATATACCCATTGTACAGCGGCCATTCTGCGTGGAAGAGATGCGGTGATGAAGACCGGGACTTCTCTCCGGGAGAATTGCAGTGATATTTATCAGGACGCTTCCGATATCAATGAACAGAGATATGCCGATGCGGATGAAAAGAAGTTGGAAGAAGCAAAGGCCATGGTAGAGTCTTACCAGGATAAGGTCAAAGAATACGAGGCCAAGGTGGCGGAAAATCGTAAGACGGAGGGCTGATCCAGGGGGGAAATCATGCAATTTTTAATTCGCCACGAGTCTGCGCATACGCTACGTATACACGTGGCTCTTTCTCGTATGTCGATGGAAGAAGCAGACTTGCTGGAATATTATTTGAACAATCAACCCTATGTAAGCGGGGTAAAGGTCTTTGAGCAGACCGGAGATGCGCTCATCACCTACCACAGGACGGGTGAGACGAGGCGGCAGCTGCGGGAAGCTCTTTCCTCTTTTTCCTTCTCCAATCAGGAACTCAAGGCTCTTGTACCGGAAGAGAGCGGAAGGGCGTTAAACAGGGAGTACCAGAATAAAATTGTCGGAAAAATTCTCGGGAATTTCTTTCGAAAGCTCTTTTTCCCGGTAGGTCTGCAAATGGCATGGAGTCTGGTGAAAAGCATCCGCTTTTTCTGTATGGCACTTAAATGCCTCTTTAGGGGACGGCTGGATGTGCCGGTTCTGGACGCAGCAGCCATTTTAGCTTCCATGCTGCGCGGAGACTTCGAAACAGCCGGCAGTATTATGTTCCTATTGGAAACGGGCGACATTCTGGAAGAGTGGACCCACAAGAAATCGGTGGGAGATCTGGCCAGAACTCTATCGCTGAAGGTGGATAAAGTTTGGCTAAAGGCCGGAGAAGAGGAAGTTCTGGTTGATGTCAATCAAGTAAAGAAGGGCGACCGCTTTGTGGTGCGCACATCGAATATCATTCCTCTGGACGGAGTCGTGGTGTCTGGAGAAGTCAGTGTAAACCAGGCATCGATGACCGGAGAATCCATCCCTGTCGTCAAAAAGCAGGGGGGAGCCGTCTATGCCGGAACCGTCGTAGAAGAGGGGGAATGTGTCGTAGAGGTCACGAAAGAAGCAGGCAGCGGCAAGTACGATCAGATTGTAAGGATGATCGAGGAGTCTGAGAAACTAAAATCTACGACAGAGTCCAGAGCCTATCATTTGGCGGATTCTCTGGTTCCTTATGCGCTGGCGGGAACGGGACTCACCTATTTGTTTACCAGGAATATTACGCGTGCCATTTCTTTCCTGATGGTAGATTTTTCCTGTGCACTTAAGCTTTCCATGCCTTTGTCGGTGCTTTCCGCAATCCGCGAGGCTGGCAAATACAATATTTCGGTAAAGGGAGGAAAGTTCCTGGAGGCGGTTGCAGAAGCCAAAACCATCGTTTTTGATAAAACGGGGACACTGACCAAGGCGGAACCGACCGTGGTTAAAATCTATACCTTTGGTGAGTTTGCCAGGATGGACCGGGAAGAGGGACAAGTAGAAGAGGATCTGGCTTCAGGCAAGGAACTGAGCAGGGGACAAAGGGAGGCACTCAGGCTCTCCGCCTGCCTGGAGGAGCATTTCCCTCATTCCATGGCGAATGCCGTAGTGGCAGCCGCCAAAAAGAGGACCATCAATCACAAAGAAATGCATTCGGAAGTGCAATACGTCGTTGCACACGGAATTGCTTCTCATGTGGACGGCAAGCGTGTGGTGATCGGCAGCCATCATTTTATTTTTGAAGACGAGAAGATAACGGTACTTCCGAACGAGCAACACAAGCTGGATGGAATCTCACATGCCTATACGCAGTTATATCTCGCGATTGGCGGTGAGCTGGCAGCGGTGCTATGTATCTTTGATCCGCTCAGGAAAGAGGCTCCGGAGGTGATCGCGTCTCTCCATGCGCTTGGAATCGACAAGATCTGCATGATGACGGGAGATAGCGAGAAAACGGCCGCTTCTGTGGCGAATTCTCTTCACATTGATGAATATCATGCAGAAGTACTGCCGCAGGATAAGGCTGCTTTTATTGCCAAAGAACATGCGGCAGGCCGCAAGGTGATTATGGTTGGTGACGGTGTCAATGATACACCGGCTCTTTCGGAGGCGGATGCAGGAGTGGCGGTCAATGGCGGTGCCGCAATTGCCAGAGAAGTGGCGGATATCACGATCAGCGCCGACTCCCTGTATGAACTGGTGAAGTTAAGGAAATTATCGGATGCACTGATGAAGAGAATCCGGGACAATTACCGTTTCATCATTTCCTTTAACGGAATGCTAATTGCCCTAGGAGTAGCAGGGATTTTGCAACCTGCCACCTCGGCACTTCTTCATAATTCTTCCACGATCCTGATCGGTGTCAAGAGCATGACCGATCTGTTGGCAGAAGCGCCGGACGAAATATAAACGGACTTTTACCGGGTCATTATGGTAAAAACAGAAGGGCAAAACAGGGAACAACCTTGTTTTGCTCTTTTTTCGATGCCGGTGAAAAAGGGTCGAAAAGTTTCCCGAACGCCAGTTGACACCAGAGTGGGATCCATTTGACATTTGCATGGTTTGACTGGACACTTGCATTGTTTAATTAGTCCTCTATAATTAGAATTCTAACTTGCAAATTTTTTTGAATTCCTTTAAACTACAACCTGATTGTAAAACATTGGCATCAAGTGAGATCGAGGAGAGATAACCATGAAAAAATATCATCGAATACAGATCGTCCTGGTGGCGGTGCAACTGGTGTTCGCATTTTTATTAATGATCGGGGAAAAGTCCTTTTTGCGCCCCTGCAGTGCCAGACCGGACGGAACGTTCATGACTTGTCACTGGGCGGGCGAATCGGTTTACGTTCTTTCAATCCTTCTGTTTTTTGGGGCGATGCTCATGCTGATCATCCGCAAACAGGAAGTATATGCCGCGCTGGAGGGAATGGTCATCTTGATCTGCCTCCTCATGAAACACATCCCGGGCGGATTCATCCCTCTTTGTATGAAGAAGGATATGCGCTGCTGGGCGGTGATGCGCCCCGGGGTCGGTCTGCTCTGCGCCCTTGTCATTCTGCTCGCGATTGTGGTTGAAGTTCTTGTGTGGAGGGCAAAAAAAGAGGCGGGAAGTGGAGATGAGAACAGGGGAGAGAAGCAATGAGGCTTTTCGATTCCCTTCCGGTCAAAAATATAAGCAGGAGACCGTTTCGGAGTAGCGCTCTTATTTTGCTTTCTTTTTTGTTGTGCTTCCTGATCACGGGCGGAAGTTTGATTATTTTTGGTCTTCAGAGTGGACTGCACTCTTTGCAAAGCAGACTCGGCGCGGATCTGATGGTTGTTCCCTACGAAGCGACGACGAAGGCGGATATCGGCAACATCGTTCTGCAGGGTAATACCGGATATTTTTACATGGATAAAAAGAAGCTGGAGGAGATCCGCAACCTGGAAGGGGTCGGGAAGATTTCCGCGCAGTTTTTTCTTGCCAGCTGTTCCGCCAGCTGCTGTTCCACCAAGGTGCAGATCATCGGGATTGATCCGCAAACGGACTTTACGATTCAGCCCTGGATCGAAAAAAGCTATGGGAAATCCCGCCTACTTAGAGATTCTCGTAGGGAATAGTCTGAATGCCTTTGCGGGAGATACGATGACGTTTTATGGGACCAAGGTGAAGGTGGTCGGAAAGTTGGCCAAGACCGGTACGTACCTGGACACCTCTGTCTTCTGCGGGCCGGATACCATTAGGACGCTGATTACGGCGGCAAAAGAACGGAAAATGTTCGATTTCGGAAATCTGGATCCGAATAAGATTGTCTCCTGCATCATGGTGGATACGGCAGACGGATATTCGGTGGATGAGGTGATGAATGAGATCAACCTGCATGTACGGAAGGTCAGGGCCATTCGAACTGCAGAAATGATTGCGAATGTATCGGATCAGCTGGAGGGTACCAGCAGCATTGCAACGGCGCTGACGGTGGCGGTCTGGATTCTTTCTCTCATCATTCTGTCTCTTGCTTATACCATGATGACCAGAGAACGAAGAAAAGAATTTGCGCTGCTACGCGTGATGGGGGCGTCCGGCAAGATGTTAAGCGGAATTCTGCTGATCGAATCCTTTCTTTTAAGCGCTGTCGGCAGCGTGATGGGAGCAATTTTGGCTGTAGGGATGTCGGAGGGGTTCAGCGCTCTGATTGAGGAATCCATGAAGATGCCTTTTCTGTTGCCGGAGGGTTTCCGGCTGATTGCCCTTGTGCTTGGGACGACGCTTCTGTCCATTGGCGCAGGTGCGCTTTCAAGCGCATTTTCCGCTGCTAAAATGAGCAAAATAGATGCCGCTCTTACACTGAGGTCGGAGTGATACGGAGAACAATCGGATGTTATATGCAGAGGGAATTCAAAAACAATATCTTAGGAAACGCAAAGACAGTAATGTGTTTGAGGCGGTGCAGGAAACAACCTTAGAGATTGCAAATGGTAAGATCACGGTGATCCATGGGAGAAGTGGCAGCGGAAAGAGTACGCTACTCAACATGCTCTCCGGTATTCTGAAGCCTACCAGAGGGCGGGTTCTGCTCGGAGAGACCGATCTCTATCAATTGGATGACGTGAGGCGGGCGCTTTTGCGTAACGAAAAATTCGGTGTGGTACCGCAGGGGCAGAGTGCGATTTATTCGTTGAATGTGCTGGAAAACGTACTCTTACCTTTTACCATGTACGAAAAAAGGACGAAACAGTCGGGAGATCTGCAGGAGGCCAGAAGAAGAGCGGAAGCCCTGCTTTCCGCCACAGGGCTGCAGGAACTGCGGGACGTCTTCCCGCAGGAGCTTTCCGGTGGAGAACTCAGGAGGATGGCCATTGCCAGAGCACTCATGATGAAACCGGAGATCGTTTTTGCAGATGAGCCTACAGAAGACCTTGATGATTCCAATACGAAGGTCGTGTTAAAGCTTTTTGAAGATGCTGCAAAGAACGGTTGTGCTGTTTTAATCGTGACACATGATAATAGCGTGTTCCCATACGCCAACGTCCTACTCCGGATGGACGACGGAAAGTTGAAAGAGGAGAAAGATGTATAAAGTTTCCGTTCTCTTCATACTTTCATAAAATATGGCTTGCATCTTCGAAAAAATGCGTTATACTTAATAACCGTGAATACAAGTTAACAGCATCTAATAAAGAATAGTTGCTGTTTAAGAAAGCAAGGACATGCAATCATAAGTAGTACTGTTTTGGAGGAGTAAGATGAATCTATCAATCAAAGGAAGACGAATCGGGATTTTGTTGTTTTCCGTCCTGGCGGCTGCGCTGATGATTTCACTCTGCCGTCGCAAATGGTGCCCGCCTATGCAAAGGGCAAGACGGAGGTCTATGCCACTTGGAAGGAGTACCAGAAGAGCGGACAGGAATCCGGAACCTGGAATGATGTCGCTGCGGCGATGGATCAGGCTTTTGACAAAGCACAGGAATTATTTTCCGCCAAGGACTATGATGGCGCATACAAGTGGATTAACAACGCCTACTATGGGTATTATGAAACTACGGGTTTTGAGAGAATGGCGATGGGATATATCGCCGGCTCCAGAAAAACGGAAGTAGAGTTACAGTTTGCTTCTTGCAAATCGGTTGCAAAGAACAAGGGAACAGAGCAGGACTTCAAGAAAGAACTGGATACCCTTCGTTCCATGATTCACCATGACGCCAACGTCCTCGATGGAAAGTCAGATGCAAATGATTCTTCGGATGCATCTGCCACTTCGAGCGGCGCGGGGCAGGCAAGTGCTTCTTCCGGAAGCAGCACTTCGGCTGCAACCGCAGCATTTGTGGCTTCCTTCTCCATTATTCTGAGAGAAGGGTTTGAGGCCATTCTGATTGTCGGAGCGATGATTGCCTATCTGGTCAAGATGGCAGGAGAAGATAATGCACGCAGGAAGAAGCTGCTTCTTCCCATCTATATCGGCTCGGTCATGGGTGTTGTGATGAGCCTGGTTCTGGCCTGGCTGTTAAATCTTCTCAGACTTGCCAATTCCGCCTCGCAGGAAGTGATCGAAGGAATTACGGCGCTGACCGCAGTCTTCGTTCTCTATTATGTCAGCAACTGGATGCTCTCCAAGTCGGAAACAGAAGCCTGGTCCTCCTACATTAAGTCCAAGGCGGAACAATCTTCCGCTAATAACAATACGAGGGCACTTGGTTTCACCGCCTTCCTCGCTGTTTTCAGAGAGGGTGCGGAGGTGGTTCTGTTCTTCCAGCCCATGCTTGCGGGAGACAATATTCATTCCGTCTTTATGGGATTCATCATCGGTTGCATTTCACTGGTGTTCGTTTACCTTGCCATCCACTTCCTGAGTCTCAGGATTCCGATTAAGCCGTTCTTCACCTTTACCAGCATCCTGATGTTTGTGATGTCCATTTCCTTCCTGGGCGGCGGTATCAAAGAGTTGATTGAGGGAGACGTGCTTCCAATGACTTCCCCTGCATGGCTACAGTGGATCCCGTCCAATGATCTGATGGATGTGTTAGGCATTTATCCGACCCTGCAGACGTTGATTCCTCAGCTGATCCTGTTAGTGATCACCGTGGTGGTCTATGTGAAGCAGACCAGGAAAAATCATGCGCTGCATGCACAGGCACTTGCAGAACATGAGGCTGCAGAAGCAAAGCGCATCGCAGAGGAAAAGAAGGCTGCGGATGAGCAGCTTAGAAAGACCATCCGCGAAGTAGTGGAACAGGTTCTTGCCGAGAAATCGGGACAGCAGTAACGCATATAATGATCGGAAAAGCTCAGCCTTTCCCGTGAATTATAGATCAAAAAAACCATTTCACTTAGAGGAGGGAACAATGAAAAAGAAAGTAATTTCAACTCTTTTCTCCGTTGTGGCCGTATCAGCAATGCTGATCACCGGCTGTGGAAGCTCGAACAGCGCGCAGACTCAGTCGTCCAGCGCACCGGCTTCCAGCGCAGCAGCTTCTACCGAAGCAGTTGCAGCAACGGCAACTTCGGATGCAGGAGCAGCAGCACCGGGAGATGCTGCAGGATTCACAGAGAATCCGATCTTCGAAGATGCAAAGGTAGACTTTATGAATGTCTCCGCCGTTTATTTCCAGCCGGTTCCGATGGCACCCGGACAGGAAGACATTTCCAAGTTCAATATGCATCTGGAGTGCGATGTGCATGCACTGAAGAATGATCTTGGATACGGTGTCGGTGACTGGATTCCTTATCTGACGATTGACTATGATATCAAGGGATCCGATGGAAAGACCGCAGCTTCGGGAACTTTCATGGAAATGAGCGCTTCCGACGGTCCGCACTACGGCGCTAATATCAACCTTCCGAAGGCGGATACCTACAGTGTTACCTTTACCTTCCACAGCCCGGCTGAGAACGGTTATCTGATTCACTCTGACAAAGAGACCGGCCCCGGAGGAGTTCTGGAAGATCACTTCAAGAACGGAAACCTGACCTATACCTATAAGGGATGGGATTACACACCGCAGGAGTGGTAAAGAGTACGGCAACTTGAATGCTTTTTCTGGTACGCTGTGTCCGATCTCAGTCGGAGACAGCGTACTGCCACGTTTATTACGAGGAAAAGATTTTGTTAAAATACTTTGTAGAATCAACCGAACAATTGATGATCATGATGTTGCTGATCGGCTTGATCGGCGCCTATGCGGTAAACGATAAAGGATACCGGTGCCAGAATCATCGGAATTGCCACCCTGTGCGGTTTTATTTTGTCCTTTATCATGACCTGGTTTAAAACAGAAACCAATCTGATTGATACCGCAACTTGGAATCTGCGTAATTTTACGGTTTCAATCATTGCATTTATATTTTTTATTCTGTTTGCAATCATTAAGAAACAGGCGGAAAAGAAAGAAAAACCGCTTTCTTTTGTGATCCGGATTCTCCCCTCTTGTATGCTGGGCGTACAGGTGGTGATGTTAATGGTGTATTATTTGACGGTTTTTCTGGAGAATCCACACACCATTCTGTTAACGGATTCTTCCGTTTTATCGACGTCCTTCCTGTTCAAAGTGATCGGCTGTTTTTTCGGCCTGGTCCTGACCTACCTGGCGGGACTTGCAGTGAAAAGCGCTTCCATCCGGCTTTCCGAAGGAACCATTGTTTTGCTTCTGGTCCTTGCAAACATAGTGAATTTCGTCAAATACCTGACGAATGCCATCGGGGTACTGCTTGCGCGTAGAATCATTCCGTCGAATCACACCCTGTTTGTGATTTCTAAAAATGCAGCCAACTACGGAGATCTTTTTATTTTCCTTACCATGTTGGTCTGTGTATTTTCCCTGATTCTCCTGTTTTTGAAGAGCCTGCATGTGAATGAGCCGTGGACGAATCCGGCGGAGCACCGTAAGATTCGTGCGAAGTGGCGCAACAACCGCAGATGGTGCGTAACCGGGATTGTGGTATTCTTCCTGGTTCTGATGAACATGACGACAATTTCCGCCTATGCCAACAGAGAGGTGGAACTGAGCCCGATTGAGAAGGTGAAAATTCAGGACGACGCCTTGTACATTCCCTTTGATCAGGTGAATGATGGTCATTTGCACCGTTTCGGGTACACGACAGATGACGGCATCACTTTGAGAATGATTGTCATCCAAAAACCGAATTCTTCCGCCTATGGTGTCGGCATGGACTGCTGTGATATCTGCGGAGAAACCGGTTACTACGAGAAAGAGGGGCAGGTCATCTGTAACCGTTGTGATGTGGTCATGAACATCAATACCATCGGATTTAAGGGCGGCTGCAATCCGAAGATTGTGGACTATCATATTAAGGACGGACATATCATTGTTCCGATCCAGAGCATGCTGCAGTATAAGGATGATTTTAAAAATGTTCGTACAGACGTAACAACACAGCAGTGAAAGGACTCATTTATGTTTTTCAGAATGATCAGAGGAACACTCCTCAGACAGTGGAAAAAAATGATCCTGATTGCCATCACGATCGCACTGGGCGCTTCGCTCGCAACTGCAATGCTGAGTGTGGTTCTGGATGTCGGAGATAAAATCAATCAGGAATTGAAAACCTACGGCGCCAACATTACGGTGGTGCCGAAACAGAGCTCGGTGGTCAGCGACCTCTACGATGTGGAGGGTGCTGCAGACGGTGGTGCGTATCTTCAGGAAAAGGAACTGGGAAAGATCAAGACCATTTTCTGGGCATTCAACATCGTGGATTATGCCCCCTTCGTGAGGGCGTCCGCTACCCTGAAGGACAATACGAAAGTTCTGGTAACAGGAAGCTGGTTCAACCATCACATGTCGCTGCCGACAGGAGAGGAGCTGGACGCAGGCTTGTCCAATCTCAGAAGCTGGTGGGATATTACGGAAGGCTCCTGGATGGACGAACAGAAGATGAAGAATCAGGACGTCTGCATGGTAGGAAGTGCTCTGGCACAGAAGGAAAAGATTCATGTAGGAGACATTCTTTCTCTTAAGGGCACAAAAACGCAAAAAGATTTGAAAGTGACCGGAATCTTTAATGCGGGCGGTGATGAGGACAATCAAATTTTCACACCCCTTCATATTGCACAGGCACTGGACGGCCTGGAAGGCAAGGTGGATTCGATCGAGGTCAGTGCGCTGACAACGCCGGACAACGATTTGGCAAAGCGTGCGGCAAAGGATCCGAAGTCCCTGACGGTTGCCCAGTATGAAACGTGGTATTGCACGGCCTATGTGAGTTCCATCTGCTATCAGATCCAGGAGGTGATTACCGGTTCCGTGGCATCTGCAGTGAGACAGGTGGCGGATTCGGAAGGCGCCATTCTGGACAAGACCAAACTCCTCATGCTCCTGATTACGGTGATGAGTCTGATCGGGTCGGCGCTTGGCATCAGTAATCTGGTGACGGCAAGCGTGATGGAGAGAAGCAATGAAATCGGCTTGATGAAGGCGGTTGGGGCGCAGAATGCTTCCGTTACGGGACTCGTTCTTACGGAGATCCTGGTAACGGCTCTACTGGGAGGCACGGTCGGCTTCTTTATGGGAATCGGATTTGCACAGATTATCGGCAGAACGGTATTCGGGGCAGCGGTTACCATTCGGGCGATGATTATCCCGATTGTTGCGGTTCTGGTTGCCCTGGTGACCTTAGCCGGATCTCTCCCTGCCATTCGGATGTTACTGAAATTGGAACCGGCGGAAGTGCTTCACGGGAGATAAGATATGTCAAAAAACAGAATGTATTTCAGAATGATTACGGCCTCTCTATTTCGCCGCAGATCCAGAATGGTGGTCGCACTGCTTGCCATTGCCATCGGAGCTGCCATCCTTTCCGGTCTGATCACAATTTACCGTGATGTACCGAGGCAGATGGGAGCGCAGTTTCGGAATTACGGCGCCAATATGATTTTGACGGCCAACAAAGATTCTTTTACGGAAAAAGACCTTTCCAATGCAACGGATGTGGTGAAAAAAAATGAACTGGTCGGTGCAACCCCCTTCCGTTATGAAACGGTTCGTATTCATGAACAGCCTGTCATGGCTGCCGGAACGGATATGAAGAGCATCCGGAAGACCAGCCCTTACTGGCTGGTAGACGGGGCCTATCCCAAGGCGGAGAATGAGATGCTGGTGGGAGAGAAGGTGGCGGCGGACCTCGGACTGAAGGTAGGAGATAAGGTCAGTGTGGTCTACACACCGGAAGGTGGGGACGACAGGGAAGTGGAATTTAAGGTCGCAGGAACGCTCAGTACCGGCGGCTCGGAAGAAGATTATCTCTACTTGAATATGGCAGATCTGGAAGCCCTCACCGGACAAAAGGATCAGATTGATCTTGCGGAAGTCAGTATTTCTACCAATGCCGCCAGGCTGAACCAATATGTGAATGATATCAATCAAAAGGTTCCGGATCTTACCGCGAAGTTGGTCAAGAGAGTGACTGCCTCGGAAACCACGGTCCTTTCCAAACTGCAGGCCTTGGTTCTGCTGGTGACCGTGATTGTTCTTGCGCTTACCCTGATTTGCGTGGCCACCACAATGACAGCTGTGGTTTCGGAGAGGAGAAATGAAATCGGTCTCAGGAAGGCAATCGGTGCATCCGATGAGAGTATCATTGCCGAGTTCATGGGAGAAGGCATTGTGCTTGGAGCAGCCGGCGGTTTCATCGGTGTTTGTTGGATTCGGATTTGCGCAGTTTGTCAGCGTCAATGTGTTCAGCAGCTATATTACGCTCAATGTCCTGTTGATTCCGCTTACGATCCTCGTCTCGATTGCCGTTTCAGGGATCGCCTGCCTCTTCCCGATCAAGAGTGCAACCAGCATTGATCCTGCTCTTGTGCTAAAAGGAGAATGATTTCTCCGCTTTCATAAGCAATTACATGACGAGAAAGAAAGGAACGAACCGATGAGTTTGTTAGAATTGAAGGATGTTTATAAGATTTACGGAGATTTACATGCACTGGACAATGTGAATTTCAAGGTGGAGAAGGGAGAATGGGTCTCCATTATGGGTCCCTCCGGTTCCGGCAAGAGTACGATGATGAATATCATCGGCTGTATGGATAAGCCTTCCAAGGGGCAGGTGTTGTTAGATGGCGTGGATATTGCCAAAGAGAACGCAAAGAATCTGACGACCATTCGAAGAGATAAAATTGGGCTGATTTTTCAGCAGTTCTATCTGGTACAGTATTTGACTGCGCTTGAAAATGTGATGCTGGCGCAGTATTATCACAGCATGCCGGATGAAAAAGAAGCGCTGGAAGCACTGAGCCGCGTCGGTCTTGCAGACCGAGCGCATCACCTTCCCAGCCAGCTCTCCGGCGGTGAGCAGCAAAGGGTCTGCGTGGCAAGGGCACTGATCAATCATCCGGAAATTATCTTGGCGGACGAGCCGACCGGAAATCTGGATGATGCCAACGAAGAGATTGTGGTGGATCTTTTCCAGAAACTGCATGAAGAGGGCACGACGCTCGTGATTGTCACCCATGATCCGGAGGTCGGAGAGGTGGCACAGAGGCAGATTGTGCTGCGTAGCGGTAAGATCTCCAAGGAAACGAGAAACGAGCATTTTACCGGAAAAATCAGGTTCAACAACTAAGCGTTTGAGCGCCCGTACAGTGCCGGATGAACCGGAACAGAAGAAGGGGCGATTCAGAACTTGCAGCAAATCGGGATACCGTTGCAAGATCGAAAACGCGGAAAAGAGGAGAAATGAAAAGACGGATATCGATCTTTCTTTTACTTGGCATGACGAGTGCGGCTCTCCTTGCCGGATGCGGCGGGAAGGTCAGTTATAAAGACGGAACTTTTACCGGAAAAAGCGATCCTTATGAAAGCGAAGACGGCTCCGGAGATGCAGATGGTTACGGTGTGGTCAAGCTGACCATTAAGAACAACGCGATCACGTCCTGTGAATACAAGACATATCAGCCGGACGGCACACCGAAGGATGATAAGTACGGCATGAAAGAGGGAGCAATTGCCAATAAAGATTTCTATAATAAGGCACAGAAGGCGGTAGCTGCCTGTGACGAATATGCTTCTATGCTGGTACAAAACGGTGAGTTGAAGGGAATCGATTCGATTTCCGGTGCGACTGTGAATTATAATGAATTTATGGATGCAGCAGGAAAGCACTGGATCAGGCAAAGAAATGAGAAAGATAGGAAGGTTGTGTGGACATTTGAGCGGGATCTTGGCAGCGCTGCTGGTGCTGCTTGTTCTGCCATACCTGCATCAACCTTCCTTTCGCTTATTTTTGGAAGGGAAAAAAACGGATACCGTCAGCAGTGCGACCGTACTTCTGGATGCACCGGGAGGAAATTTTTATATTCTGTTAAATCCAAAGCTCCATACCGATCAGAAGAAAAGAGAGCAGTGGGTCGATTTTTTTCAGGGAAAAGATGTTTCCTTTATCTTTGAGGATCTTTCCTGTTCGGTTGCCAGAGCGGATTCTGCGGCGGTGGATATGGCAAAGAGCTTTCAGTCCAGACTGCCGCAAAATCAGATGAAATTGGTACTGGAAGACACAGCGATGCTTCGTTCCAGAGTACAGGCCGGGAAGTATGATGTGGTGCTTGTATCAAAAGAGTTTTGTGATGCTGCGATGAATCAGAAGCAGTGGAAGGGGATCCTGATTCCGTACAGTAAAGAGGAGGAGAAATAAAGAGATTGAGAAAGTGGAATGCCTTGATCAGCGTGCTGATTTTGGCTCTTTTTATCGTTCATGCGGTTTCAGGAACGTATCAAATGGCAGGCATTCTTCCGGGAGGCTCTTCCTTTCGTAAGGTGCTTGCCTTTGTGATGCTCGTGCTGCTGATCCTGCATGCCTTGATCGGAACGATACTGGGGATAGAAACCGTAAAAGCCATGAAGAAGAGCGGAGTCTTTTATCTTCGGGAGAACCAGGCCTTTTTTGCCCAGAGAATCAGCGGATTTGCCATGCTCCTCTTCATTCTGGTTCATCTCCTGATCTTTTATGTCAAAGATTCCCCAAAATTTGTCCTGCATGATTTCGGCGTGCAGCAGCTAACCGTCAGCCTCCTTCTGGTGGCGTGCCTAGTCGTGCATCTGGTCTTTGGGATCAGGCAGCTTCTCATTTCTCTGGGCATCCGATCTTTTTCGGAAATCCTGGCGGATGTGCTTTTTGTGGTTTCGGTGGTACTGCTCCTGTCCGCCATTGGCTTTCTGATCTATTTTTACAGGTGGAATCTAGCATGGAGACCGTAAATATTGTAGGAGCCGGACTGGCAGGGTTGTCTGCGGCTCTGACACTGGCCAAACAGCATCAGCCCTGCAGACTCATTTCCGCACAGGCATCCGAGCGGGCGCAGTCGGTGCTGGCGGAAGGAGGTATTAACGGTGCGCTGAACAACATGGGAGAGGGAGACTCCATTCTCCTGCATGAGGAAGATACGTGTCTGGCAGGCTGTCAGATTGCAGACGAGGAGGCAGTCAGAGGACTGACCGGTCATGCGCCTGCAATCATTCAGATGCTGGCGGACCTGGGCGTACCCTTTAACCGTCAGGACGGGAAGATCTTGCAGCGCTCCTTCGGCGGACAGAGAAAAAAGAGGACTGCTTTTGCCAAGAGCAGCACCGGCAAGATGATCATGCATGCGCTGATTGATGAGGTGAGAAAGTATGAGGTGCTGGGGCTTGTTGAGAGATACCCGCATCATCTGTTTGAGGATTTGTTGATCAGGGAGGTAAATCCGGAGCATTTGCATCAGGAGCAGGGCTCGATTCCGGAATATCCTAGGCGGGAGCAGGGCTCGATTTCAGAATATCTCCGGCAAGAGCAGGGAGGGGAGTTAAAAGAGAAGGTCTGCTGCGGTCTCCTCATCCGGGATGTTTATACAGGGGAGGAAATGCGTTTCGCGGGACCTGTTCTCATGGCCTGCGGAGGAATGAACGGGCTTTTTCCGTCCAGAACGACGGGAACCCTCATCAACAGCGGGAATGCGGCTGCCAGGCTTTTTGCAAGGGGAGTGCGTTTTAGTAACCTGGAGATGATCCAATACCATCCCACGACGCTTGCCATTGCCGGCAAGCGGTTGTTAATCAGTGAGGCTGCCAGAGGAGAGGGAGGAAGGCTCTTTGTGCGCAGAGCGGGAGAACCTTGGTATTTTATGGAAGAGAAATACCCGGAATTCGGCAACCTGATGCCAAGAGATGTAGTGGCCAGAGAGATGTATTTTGTGACGCACGAAGCGGATTGTGATCCTCAGGTTTATCTGGATATGAGAGGGATTTCCAAAGAGATCTTTCAGAAACGTTTGTCCGATTTGCGAGCGGAACTCCTGCATTACGGGAAACCGGATCCGGAGAGGGAACCGATCCCGGTCGAGCAGGGCATTCACTACTTTATGGGGGGCATCGATGTCGATGTTTTCCATCAAACGAACCTGCGCTTTCTCTATGCGGCAGGAGAGTGCTGCTCGCAGTATCACGGCGCCAATCGGCTGGGCGGCAACTCCATGTTGGGAGCACTTTATGGCGGACAGGTTGCCGCAGAGACCATTTTGAAAGAGGGAGAATCGTCTTTTCAATATGCACCGGAGGCAGTCGCTTTTTTGCGTGCGCATGAAGAATCCGCTTCTCGTCCTACGGAATCCGCTGCGAAGGACGATACATCCAGTACAGATCCGGAAGGGAGCAGATACGAAGAGGAGACGCCGCAAATCACGGCAAAGATGGCTTCTCTCTTATATGAGTCGCTGGGCATTATTCGGGAAGAAAAGTCCATGCGCCGTGCGTTAGAAGGCCTCTCCCTTTTGTTGCAGGAAGAAGGTCTAACCGAAACCGACCGAAATCGGATCATGCTGGGGGAAGCCATTCTGCGTAGCGCCCTCTTCCGTAAGGAGAGCAGAGGCGCTCATTTCCGGAGTGATTTTCCGGATAGGGACGAAGCATTCTGCGGTCTGGTGACGGCGATCAAGAAGGACGGAAAGATCGAAATCGATATAAGGAAGAAAAGAGAAGATTCAAAAGGAAGGACAAAAGAGACGAAGCTGAATGAGACGTAAAGGGATGCAGGACGGCACAAAAGAGATCATTTTCCATATCTTAAGGAGAGAGTCGGCAAATTCTCCTTCTTATTGGCAAAAGATTCCTTATCTGTGCAGGGATGAGAGTGAAACCGTTGCGTTTGCCCTGGAAAAAATCAATCAGGATCCGGACTATCTGGATCTGAATGGAAAGAAGGTCGGTAAAATACGTTGGCAGCGCAGTTGTCTGCAGAAAAAGTGCGGCGCCTGTGCGATGGTGATTAACAAACGGCCGTCTCTTGCCTGCGATACCTTTCTCAGAGAAGCAAGGAAAAGAAACGGAGTCATCGTGGTCGAACCGCTGCGAAAATTTCCGGTCATTGGAGACTTGCTCGTGGATCGTTCGATTCTCTTTGAAAATCTGAGGACCATGCAGCTATGGATGAAAGACGGAAGCACAGTGAAAAAGGAGGACAGGGGGGAAGCGTACGAAGCTTCCAGATGCCTGCAGTGTGGATGTTGTCTGGAGGTCTGTCCCAACTTTATGACGGGAGGGGAGTTCTTCGGAGCAGCCTCCTTTGTGCCCACAACGAGGTTGATTACAGAGCTTCCGAAAGGAGAGAGAGGGAAGAGCTTTCCGCCCTTTACCGCAGGCATGCTTATGATGGCTGTGGTAAAGCGCTTTCCTGCAAGAAGGTCTGTCCGGCAGGCATCGATACGGCGCACATGCTTGTGCAGTCGAACGCGCTGGCGGTCTGGAGACAAAGATGAAGGGGAAGAAGGTTCTCCCGCTTGTTTCAGTTTGGGCGCTTTCGGTTTTGCTGGTTGCGGTTTTTCTCTTGGCGAATGGATTCTTTCGCAAAGAAAGAACCGTTTTTTTAACGACAGCGCAGGCAAAATACTCCGAAGGCAGCTCGATCGTGTTAACGAATCGAGAAGAGATCGTGAGGCAAATCAGACGCTCCTTAAAGCAACACGACCAGCGGATTAAGATTTTTTTTCATGCCAAAAAAGAAGCCATGTCTGACGTGGAGCCGTTAACAAAGGGCTTGATGGAGGAGGCGCTTGCCGATACGAACCGTCCGGATGAGGGCGATTATCTGCGGTTTCAGTACGGTGGTTATACCCTCTCCTACGGTCATAAGCCCTCCGGAGACGGCTATGATTATTCTCTGTCCATTGCGCCCAAATATTATACATGGCGCATACAGGACGAGCAGGTTACGAAGGAACTGGAAGAGATCCGAAAGGGGATGCATTTTCATTTTTTTACCTCGGACAGGGAAAAGATTCGGAAGATTTACGACTGGTTTTACGATCATGTCACCTATGACAGGGTACATGAAAAAAACACCGAGAATCACCTGAAAACCACGGCGTATGCGGCAATTTGTGAACGGGAGGCGGTTTGTCAGGGATATTGTGTGGCTATGTACCGCATGTTAAAGGAAGAGGGAATCGATTGTAGAATTATGACGGGACAGGCGGTAGATCCGAAGGAAGAGAGTCCGGGGAGGTCAGAGAGTAAGAAGGGAGAGGGGAAGAGGCGGAACACGGAGTACCACTCCTGGATTCTTGTGAGGTTGGGTGATTTTTATTACAATATAGATGTGACCTGGGACAAGGAACTCGGCACACATGAATATTATTTGCGCGGCAAAAGCTTTTTCAAGGATCACAAACCGGATGCGAAATTCACCGAAAAATCCTTCACCGATCGATATCCGGTTGCGGAGGAGGATGCGGGCAGGGGAGGTTTCAAATGAAGTTTGATTTTACCAGTATCTTAGACCGGCATGGAAGGGATGCGATTGCGGTAGACGGCATTGGGAAAAGGGCCAATGCGCCGAAGGCGCCGAAGGACGGCTTTGATGCCATTCCCATGTGGGTGGCGGATATGAATTTTCCGACTGCACCGAGCATTCAGAGAGCCATTTGTGAGAGAGTGGCGCATCCTTGCTTTGGCTATTTTCAGCCGAGCAAAGACTATTATGAGAGCATTATCGAATGGCAGCGCAGACAGAACGGAGTAGAAGGGCTGAAGGCGGAGCATATCGCCTATGAAAACGGCGTTCTGGGAGGTGTTTTGTCGGCGCTTTCTCTTTTTTGTACCAGGGGAGACAAGGTGCTCTTACACTCGCCTACCTACATCGGATTTACGCAGGCACTGACGGCAAACGGCTATCAGATCGTTTCCAGTCCGCTTCGTTTGGATGAGAAAGGGGTCTGGCGGATCGATTTTGAGGAGATGGAACGCAAACTTCGACAGGAGAAAATTCACGCCGCCATCTTCTGCTCTCCGCATAACCCCTGTGGAAGGGTTTGGGAGAAGGAAGAGCTGGAACAGGTGTCAAGCCTTTTTGAAAAATATGAGGTCAACGTGGTTTCGGACGAGATCTGGTCGGATCTCATCATGCCCGGGCACAGGCACCTTCCGTTTCAATCGGTCAGCGAATATGCGAGGATGCATACCGTAGCCCTCTATGCACCGTCCAAGACCTTTAACCTGGCGGGGCTTGTGGGAAGCTATCACATTATTTACAATAAGACGCTTCGGGAGCGGATGGCAAGGGCGACGGCCCTTTCGCATTATAATGAGATGAACGTCCTGTCCATGCATGCCTTAATCGGTGCCTATTCGGAGGAGGGAAGGGAGTGGCTTAGCGAACTGCTCTCTATCCTTTCCGACAATCTGGATTTTGCCTGTAATTTCATGGAAAGAGAATTTCCGTATTTGCATGCCATGAAGGCGGAAGGAACTTATATGCTTTTCATTGACTGCAAAGACTGGTTGCAGAAAAAGAATCTGACGCTTGCGGAACTGGAGAATCAGATCTGGGAGGTGGGCGTCAGTGTTCAGGACGGAAAAATGTTTCATGGGGATACGCATCTGAGGATGAATCTGGCGCTGCCGAAATCCCGCGTGGAGGAAGCCTTTTTCAGGCTGAAAGATCATGTTTTTCTGTAAGATTCTCGTGCACGGCGCTTTTTTGCTGTGCGTAGCCAAAAACACAAGATATTGTTTTCACTATTGAAATAACCACAAATGATGGTATAATAAAAGCTGTAAGCGAGAAAGCATTCATTCGCTTACAGCTTTTTGCATAAGGGGGAGCAGGGACGCAAATGGCAAGGGGTGACAAGGAGGTATGGTATGCATCTGAAAATAGCGGGGTATCAGAAACATTCATCTGTGAACGGACCGGGAATCAGGTTCGTTCTTTTTGTCCAAGGGTGTCCGCATCATTGTCCCGGGTGCCAGAATCCGGAGACGCATGACCAGGATGGCGGACAAGAGGTGGATACGGATGAGATTCTGCAGGTCATCGCAGACACGAGGTATCTGGACGGGGTGACGCTTTCCGGAGGGGATCCCTTCCTGCAGGCGGAGGCGATGGCGCTAGTAGCGAGGGGGGTTCATGAGTTGGGCATGAGCGTCTGGGCTTATACCGGATGGACCTATGAACAGATTTTGGACGGTCAGGCAGGAGAAGAGGGGATCTCCTTGTTAAAAAACGTTGACGTTCTGGTGGACGGAAGGTATATCGAGTCCAGAAGGAGCGCGGACGTGATTTGGAGGGGGTCTTCCAATCAAAGACTGATTGATGTGGCAAGTAGCCTCAAAGAGGGGAGAGTGATTCCGCAGGATACAGCCGCAGAGAGGGAGCAGATCGCACTCTAATCGGGGGAGTGTTGAAACATAGAAGCAGGAATTGTGGAGGGAAGAAGGGGTATGGTAAGGTTGAAATCCGTTGTTAAGAGAAATGGTGAGGAAGCGCCTTTTGACGGCAAAAAAATTGAGAATGCAATCGCCAAGGCTTTTCTTGCTACAGGGGAAGTGGAAGTCAGAGATATTTCCACGATGGCAAGGGCAATTGAGCTGATTGTAAGAACCAATTTGAAAGATGTGGCGCGGGAAAAGCCCACCGTCGAGCAGATTCAGGATGCCGTCGAGCTGGCGCTGATGAAATGCGGGTACCAGCAGACCGCCAAGGCATATATTCTGTATCGCTCTCAGCATCAGAAGGCGAGAGACACCAAAAATACGCTGCTGGATTACAAGAAGCTGGTCAACGGTTATATCGGGGCGGAAAAAGACTGGAGAGTGAAGGAAAATTCCACGGTCACCATGAGTGTCGGCGGCTTGATTCTGTCCAATTCCGGCGCCATCACAGCCAATTACTGGTTGAGTGAAGTATATGACGAGGAGATTGCGCAGGCACATCGCAGTTGTTTTCTGCATCTGCATGACCTTTCGATGTTGACGGGATATTGCGCCGGTTGGAGTCTGAAACAGCTGATCAAAGAAGGACTTGGCGGTGTTGTCGGCAGAATGACAAGCGCACCGGCGAAGCATCTGTCCACCCTCTGCAATCAGATGGTTAATTTTCTGGGCATCATGCAAAATGAGTGGGCCGGCGCACAAGCCTTTTCTTCCTTTGACACCTATCTGGCACCCTTTGTAAAAGTGGATCACTTAAATTACGAAGAGGTCAAACAGTGTATCCAGAGCTTTATTTACGGAGTGAATACGCCTTCCAGATGGGGAACGCAGGCGCCGTTTACCAATGTCACGCTGGACTGGACCGTTCCGAAGGATATGCAGGAGCTAAAAGCCATCATCGGTGGCAAGGAAGTCGATTTTACTTACGGAGACTGCAAGCAGGAAATGGATCTGGTGAACCGGGCATTTATTGAGATTATGATTGAGGGAGATGCCAACGGTCGAGGGTTCCAATATCCGATTCCGACATATTCTATTACCAGGGACTTTGATTGGGGAGAAAGTGAAAACGCAAAGCTCCTGTTTGAAATGACGGCGAAGTACGGAACCCCTTATTTTTCCAACTATATCAACTCGGATATGGAACCCTCCGATGTCCGCTCCATGTGCTGTAGGCTGCGACTGGATTTGAGAGAGCTCAGAAAGAAGGGAGGAGGGTTCTTTGGCAGCGGAGAATCCACGGGATCCATCGGCGTGGTGACACTCAATCTCCCGCGAATCGCTTACCTATCCGAAAGCAAAAAACAATTTTTTGCCCTGCTAGATCAATATATGGACATTGCAGCCAGATCCCTTTCTGTCAAGAGACAGGTGATTACCAGACTGCTGGAAGAGGGACTCTATCCCTATACCAAACGTTATCTCGGGTCTTTTACCAATCACTTTTCCACGATCGGGCTGGTCGGGATGAATGAAGCGCTTTTAAATGCGGTCTGGATGAATGGCGACCTGACGAGCGCTTCCGGAAGAAAGTTTGCAAAGGAAGTGCTGCAACACATGAGAGAGCGGCTTTCCGATTATCAGGAAGAATATGGGGATCTGTATAATCTGGAAGCGACGCCTGCCGAATCCACGACCTATCGTTTTGCCAAACATGATACGGAGGAATTTCCGGACATCATTACGGCGGCAAAAGAGGGACAGGCTCCCTACTATACCAATTCCACTCACCTGCCGGTAGGCTTCAGCGATGATATCTTCGATGCGCTGGAGATGGAAGATGAGTTGCAAACCATGTATACTTCCGGCACCGTCTTTCATGGTTTCCTTGGAGAGCGCCTTCCCGATTGGAAGAGCGCCCAGGTTTTGGTGCGCAAGATTGCGGAAATTTCCGGCTGCCTTATTATACCCTGTCTCCCACTTATTCTGTCTGCCCGGCCCATGGGTATCTGGCAGGAGAATCTTTTACCTGCCCGGTTTGTGGAAAGGAAACGGAGGTTTATTCCAGAATTACCGGATATTATCGGCCGGTAAGAAACTGGAACGAGGGGAAGGTCTCTGAATTTAAGAATAGAAAGACCTATGAAAAATGGGAGGCAGCCTCCTCCGAAGAGAGAAAACAGTTGTTTCCTCTTTTGCTGACGTCCAGAACCTGTCCCAATTGTAAGGTGGCAAAAAAGCTGCTGAGTGAAGCCTACTTTGCGTTTCGTTCGGTTCTGGCGGAGGAAGAGGAAGGTGCGGCGCTTGCAAGGAAATACGGGGTTGCCAGCGTCCCGACTCTTTTCGTGCCGAAGGCGGACGGTTATCAAATTTATCAGGGGATTGCAGGGGTACAGGTATTCCTAAGGGAACAGAGGAGGCCACGGCAGGCGGTTGCTCTGTAAGCCGGAGGAGGATGGATTCAGGCGAACCTCTCCGTTACCGGTTGTCACCAATACATTGCGATTGTTCAGGCATAGGGATGGCACCTATGCCTGTTTTTTTGAGTTTTGACATAGGGTTCCGTCATTGGTATGATGTGGTGGGTGCCGGGGCGGAAGAGCAATTTTTTCTGCGAGAGTACCTGTAGCAAGAGAGGAAGATACCATTTCAGGAGGAATGAGATTATGGGATTAGTCAGAGCAGCAATCAATGCGGCCTCAGGCGTTTTTGCAGATCAGTTTAAAGAATATTTTGCCTGCGACGCCCTGTCGGATGAAGTGTTGATGGCAAGAGGCGCACGCATGAAGGGCGGAAGAAGCGCCAACAAAGGAGATGACAATATCATCACGACCGGATCCATTGTAACGGTCGCTAACGGGCAGTGCATGATGATTGTAGATCAGGGAAAGATTGTCGAATTCAGTGCAGAACCGGGCGCCTTTACCTATGACGCTTCTACGGAGCCTTCTATTTTCTGCGGCGATTTCAAGGAGGGGGTGCAGAGATCCTTTGAAAGTTTCGCCAAGCGTTTTGCTTTCGGCGGACAGAATCCGAAAAACCAGAGGGTCTATTATTTCAATACCAAGGAGATTATCGGCAATAAATACGGTACGGCAACGCCGGTTCCCTTCCGTGTCCTGGATGAGAGGGCGGGAATTGATATGGATATCGGTCTGCGTTCTTTCGGAGAATACAGCTATCATATTTCTGATCCGGTGCTGTTTTATACGAATGTCTGCGGCAATGTGGAAGACGAGTACAGAAGGCAGGAGTTGGATTCCCAGCTGAAAACGGAACTGCTCACCGCTCTGCAGCCGGCGTTCGCCAAAATCGGAGCCATGGGCATCCGTTATTCGGAGGTGCCGGCGCACACCATGGAGCTGGCTGACGCCCTGAACGAGGTTCTTAGCAAGAAGTGGAGAGAGAAGAGAGGCATCGAAATTGTTTCCTTCGGCGTTTCCAGCATCACCGCCAATCCGGAAGATGAAAAGACGATCAAGGAGATGCAGAAAACGGCAGCGCTTCGAGATGCTTCCCTTGCAGGAGCGACCCTGGTCGGCGCACAGGCAGAGGCAATGAAGGCAGCTGCTTCCAATCCCAATGCCGGACCGGCGATGGCCTTTATGGGGATGAACATGGCGGCGCAGGCAGGCGGCGCCAACGCGGCGCAGTTCTATCAGATGGGAGGACAGGGCGCACCGATGCAAAACCAGAATCCGCAGCAGCCGGCGATGCAGCAACAACAGAGTGCGAGAAACATGCAGCAGCAGACAGACGCTTCGTGGACCTGTTCCTGCGGAACGGTCAATACCGGTAATTTCTGTGGAAATTGCGGAAAGCAAAAGCCGCAACCGGCTTCCGCTTCCTGGACCTGTTCCTGTGGAGCGGTGAATACCGGCAATTTCTGTAATCAGTGTGGAAAGCCCAGGGCCTAAGCACACGTCTGATTCAGTAGGAGAAGCCCACAAATGACGCATGGACGCGGTTTGTGGGCTTCTGTTTTATTTCCTTGCAAAAAAAGAACCTTGACATCTGAAGATGCAAGATTCTTATCAGTAGCTCGTACGGGAATCGAACCCATGATTCCGCCGTGAGAGGGCGGCGTCTTGACCTCTTGACCAACGAGCCATCTTACGAAGTTTGCCTTGTTTACGGCACTTGACTACTTTACTACATGGAGAGGAAAAAAGCAAGAGATATTTTGAAAAAAGGGAAAAACGTTGTATGATGAAACCGGTGTAAGAATAGGAGTCGGAAACCAGTGGATAGGATGGATCAGCAGAGAGGTTGAAAGAAATGAAAAGAATCGCACTGAAACTTGCCCATGTCGGAATCAATCCGGATAGCCCGGAGGAAATGAAAAAGATGAGGTTCTTCCTTCATGATGTACTCGGAATGGAAGAGACCATGGAAACACCGGTCTCCTGGTTTGGCATGGACGGCAAAGCGGAGCTGATGAAGCAGGAGGGAAGAGGAAGGAAAGGGCATCTCGGTTTCTACACACCGGATATCAAACAGGCGATGGAAGACCTGGAGAAGCAGGGTTACACCTTTGATCCCGCTTCCGCCAGATATACGGAGGACGGAAACCTGCAACTTATTTACCTAACGGAAGAAATTGATGGTTTTGCCATTCATTTGACGACGATGGAATAACAGGTGACAATCATATCAGATACCTGGAGTGAGAGTCGGAGCGCTCCCCTCCTCATTCCTGTTTAAAACGGGAGAGGTCGCTTTCCGGCATCAATTCTTTTCCGATGATGGTTACCATTTCCGTCAGCTTCTTGTAATCTTCATCGGAAAAGCGTTCTTTGCAGCGGGCAACAACGGCCTCCAGATAAGTGGAATTGATATTGTAATATTCCAGATACTTCCTGGTGGGACGCAGGTGATACTCCCTCTGGTCTTTTCTGGATTGCACTTTTTCCAGATATCCCTTTTGAATCAGGCTGCTGACCCGGTAGGCGGTGTTCGGAGCAGAGATGTTCATCATGTGCGAAAACTGGGAAATAGTGGGTTCTCCCAGCGCCATGATACACTCCATGCTGAAGGCTTCCACCGTCGTCAGCGTGGCCTCCCGTCTTTCAAAGCGGGAAAAAATGCGCATATAAAACTGGATTCTGAATTTTTGCAGAATTTCATTCAGCTGTTGACTGAATGCATCCGGGGCGTTAGAGCCCTCTGGCTGGTTGGTCATAGGACCCGTGTCCTCCCTTTCGGCAAGTAGCTGTGTTTCTTATTGGTCGGCAATGGCAAAAAGCAGTTCCGCAAAGCGACAACCTTTCCGTTGACAGTCACTTTTGCACTTCCGATTCCCACAGGACCGTCCTGTCTGGTCAGTTCACATCTTAATTCCAGAACATCGCCGGGTTTCACCTGCTTCTTAAACCTTGCCTTATTGACCCCTCCAAAGAGTGCAATCTTGCCGCGGTTTTCCGGCTCGCTCAAAAGGGCTACCGCACCACATTGCGCAAGCGCCTCCAGGAGCAGGACACCGGGCATGATCGGTTGTCCGGGGAAGTGCCCCTGAAAAAAGGGCTCATTTATCGTAACACATTTGCGTGCAATACACCATTTTCCCTCTTCATAATCCAACACCCGGTCGATCAGCAAAAAGGGATAACGGTGGGGGAGAATCTGAAGGATTTCCTCCAGATTCAGCTCCTTTGCTCCTTCTCTCACTTCTTTAGGCATTCCTGTCTGATCTCCATCTGTGTTTGTCATCTTTCATTTTCCTCACATTCATGATTTCATCAATCTGCCTGATTCTTAAAAATCAGGCAGGCATTGTGTCCACCGAAGCCCAGGCTGTTAGAGAGGACATAGCTCAGATGCTTTTTTCTACCTTCATTTGGGACATAGTCCAGATCCAGTTCCGGGTCCGGAATCTTTAGATTTGCAGTCGGAGGTACAAAAGAATCCTTTAAGGCAAGGCAGGAAAAGACGGCTTCGATTCCTCCTGCGCCTCCTAACAGATGTCCGGTCATGGATTTGGTGCTGGAAACACAAAGCTCATAGGCATGCTTGCCGAAGACTTCTTTAATCGCAGCGGTTTCTCCCGCATCGTTCAGAGCAGTGGAAGTGCCATGTGCGTTGATATAGTCGATCCGGTCTTTGGAGACAGAAGCATCTTGCAATGCCAGGTTCATGCAGGCGGCACCCCCTTCTCCATTTGGAGAGGGAGCGGTGATGTGATAGGCGTCACAGTTGGTACCGTAGCCGACGATCTCCGCATAGATTTTGGCGTTTCTTTGGATGGCATGTTCTCTCTCTTCCAAAACCAGGATGCCGCTTCCTTCTCCCATGACAAAACCGCTTCTTTCTTTGTCGAAGGGAATGCTGGCGCGGTCTTTGTCGGTGGCATGCGATAAAGCCTTCATTACGGAAAAGCCGCCCATGGCAAGAGGGGTGATGCTGGCCTCCGTTCCTCCACAGACGATGAGCGTTTCATAGCCGTCCCTGATGCGGTGAAAGGCATCGCCTATGGCGTTGCTGCCACCTGCACAGGCAGTGACGGGACAGGTGCAAATGCCCTTTAGACCATGTTGAATGGCAATGCGGGCGGCAGCCATATTCGAGATCACCATCGGAATGAAGAAGGGGAGAGACACGTTCAAATCCCTTCTCCAGTCCCTTCGAATGTTCGCTCTCCATCACTTCGAAGCCGCCGATGCCGCTGGAGACAATCACGCCGAAAGAAGCGGCCTCGCTTTCAGCTGCCCTGGCTTCATAGGATTTTTGTCCCTCTGATCCGGAGAGGAAACCGGAATCTGCAATCGCTTCTTCGGCAGCATAAAGTGCAAACTGTGTAAAGCGTGCCATTCTTCTGGCTTCTCTTTTATCCAAACGGAGAGAAGGATCGAAATTCTTCACCTCGCCTGCAAGTTTGACAGAGAAATCGGTTGTATCGAACTGGGTGATTGCTCCGATGCCGACTTCTCCGTTTTTGATCTTATCCCAGCTTTCGATCACACTGTTTCCTGTCGGATTGACGGTTCCCAGTCCGGTTACGACCACTCTTCTTTTTTCCATTTTCTTAAACCCCCATGGCGCCGTCTACGCCGATTACTTGACCACTGATGTAGGAAGCCTCTTCCGAAGCAAGGAAGGCGACCAAAGAAGCGACTTCTTCCGGGCGCCCCTCTCTCTCTTCATCGGGATGCGGGAGAGGGTAGCCTCTTTGGCATTCTCCGTCATGGCATTTGTCATATCTGTGGCAATATAGCCCGGTGCGATGGCGTTTGCCGTGATGTTTCTGGAAGCTACTTCGATGGCAATGGATTTCGTGATGCCAATGATACCGGCCTTGGATGCCGCATAATTGACCTGTCCCGCATTGCCGTGGACACCTGCAATCGAGGAGAGGTTAATGATTCTGCCGAATCGCTGTTTCATCATTTCCCTGATGCAGAAGTGGCAGGTGAGATAGGTTCCACGCAGGTTGGTCGCAATAACCCTGTCAAAATCCTCGGGATACATCATGGCGAGCAACTGATCGGCAGTGATTCCGGCATTGTTCACCAGGACAGAGATGGTTCCCAGTTTTTCCGTGACATGTTGAATCATAGCGGAAACTTCCCCTTCCTCTGCCACATTTGTCCGGTAGGTCATGACAGTGATCTTCTCGTTTTCCTTCCTGCAGGCAGAGGCGGTTTCCCTGGCTGCCACTTCATTTCCTGCATAATTGATGCACAGATGGTAGCCTTTTTTTGCAAGCATTAAACAGATGGCTTTACCGATGCCGCGACTCCCTCCTGTTACGAGGGCTGTTTTTTGAATTTGTTTATCCCTGGGCATGGGATCTCATTCCTTTCTTCATCAATGGTGGATCGCTTTGATCTCGTTCGTAAGTTTGGCCTGTAGAGCAATCTCGCTTGTAAGTTTGTTCTGTAGGTGCGATCTCGCTTGTAAGTTTGGTCTGTAGTACTATCTCGTTCTTAAGTCCTTGTCTTGCAGGAGAGAAGTGATTTCCTCAACGGTTTCCAGCGCTTCCAGGCGGTAGTTCTCCTGCCCCAGGGCTTTTGCCGTTTTTTTGACAAAACCGCTGATCGCCCTGCCGGGTCCTACTTCAATAAAAACGGTCACGCCGAGAGCAAACAACTTTCGGATGGTCTGCTCCATGCGGACAGGAGATTGTACCTGACGCACCAGGAGGTCGGAGATCGGGATCCCTTCCGTATTCAGGTCGCCTAAGCAGTTAAAGAGAACCGGAATCTGTGCTTCCGCAAAGGATTCTGTCCGGAATCTTTCTTTCAAGGCTTCTCCGGCAGGATGCATCAGGCTTGTGTGGAAGGGACCGCTGACGGAGAGAGGAATACAGCGCCTTGCTCCCTTTTCCATGGCAAGTGCAGAAGCCTGATCGACTGCTTTTTTTTCACCGCCGATCACGATCTGACCGGGGCAGTTGTAATTACAAATGGAGACAATCCCGGCGGAGGAAGTCTGGTTGCAACAGTCCTGGATGTCTTTTTCATCCAGATTCAGGATTGCTGTCATGCCGGAGGAAATCCCCCTTGCCGCATCCGCCATGGCCTTTCCTCTAAAAGCCGTCAGTTCGATGGCGGCTTCTGCAGAGAGTACCCCCGCATGAGCCAGGGCACTGTATTCCCCGAGGGAGAGGCCGGCAGTGTAATCACAGAGGATACCGCTATCTTTTAATACTCTGGAAACGCCGGTAGCGAAAGCAACCAGACAGGGTTGCGTATACTGTGTCTGAAGAAGAAGATCATCGGGATTTTCAAAGCACATCTTCTTCAGGTCAAAGGGTAAATTTGCGTTGTCAAATACTTCGCGAAAGGCTGGAAAACGTTCGTATAGGTCTTTTCCCATGCCGGTGTGTTGAGAACCTTGTCCTGCAAATAAAATAGCTGTTTTCATGTGGAATGCTCCTCAAGCAAGTGAAAAAAGTGATTAAAACGGCAATCCTGTGATTTAAAACGAAAATCCTTCGCAGAGAGAGGCAAAAATCTCAGAAAGCGGCCGGATCGCAGAAAGCTGTCCGCAAGTTTGCCCGCTCATCAGGGAGCCGGTTTGGATATCGCCGTCAAAAACGGCGCGCCTGAGAGAACCTAGAGTATACTGTTCCAGCTCCATTTTGTCCGCTCCCGCTCTTTCTTTCTTGATATATTCTCTTGCCATTTTGTTTTTGATGATTCGTACCGGCGCCTGAATGCTTCTGCCTGTGACCACCGTGTCAGAGCCCTTTGCCTTGAGCAATGCGTTTTTATAGTTTTCATGAATCGGGCATTCGGTGCTGACCAATAAGCAGGTGCCGACCTGTACGCCACAGGCGCCGAGATCGAGAGCTGCCTTCATCTGCCTTTTATCGGCAATGCCGCCAGCCGCAATCACCGGGATTTTTACGGTATCGCAGACCTGGGGAACGAGTGTCATGGTGGTCATTTCTCCGACATGACCACCGCTTTCGCAGCCTTCTGCGATGACGGCATCTGCGCCAAGGTCTTCCAGATGTTTGCCAGAATGGGCGCGGCAACTACGGGAATGACCATGATCTTCTTGCGCTTGAAGGAATCCATGTACTTCCCGGGATTCCCTGCACCGGTGGTTACCACCTGGATGTTTTCCTCCAGAACCACTTGGACAAATTCATCGATCAGCGGATGCATCAGCATCAAATTGACGCCAAAGGGTTTGTCGGTTGCTTGGCGACAGGTTTGAATTTCGGACCTGAGAGACTCTGCATCCCGGATTCCACCGGCTCCAATCAGCCCCAAACCTCCGGCGTTCGAGCATGCAGCAGCGAAGGCGCCGGTTGCAATATTGGCCATGCCACCCTGGATGATCGGATATTTGGTGCCAAGAATCTGATTTAAGTATTTCACTGTATCGACCTCCTTTTTATGCGATGGTCAAAATGACGCCGCCCCAGGTCAGCCCCGAGCCGAAACCGACCAGCATCAGCTTCATCCCGCTCTTTAACATCCCCTTGTCATGCATTTGCGCAAGGGCGAGCGGAATGGAAGCGGCAGAGGTATTTCCCGAGAGCTTCCATGTTTTTAAAAAACTTGGAGGGATCGTAGTGCCCTTTTTTTACCACATGATCAATGATCCGGCTGTTGGCCTGGTGGCAGACACAGAAATCCAGATCATCCATACGCAGATGAGACATCTCCAGTAAATGGTTGATACAGAAGGGAATGGTCTTGACTGCAAAGCGGAAGACCTCTTGCCCATCCATCCGGATGAAATTCGGAGAAAAACCGATGTGATTGCAGGTAATCTCCGTTCCGCCTCTGGCGCCCAGAAAGGGAAAGTAGGGGGAATCGGCTCTCTCCACAACAGCAGCGCCCGCACCGTCACCAAGAGCACACAGGTGGAGCGATCTTCCATATTGAGAAGCCTGGAGAGCTGCTCGGCACCGATGACAAGAGCATACCTTGCGCCGGATGTTTCTAAAAGGCCTCTTGCTACCTCCAGAGCATACAAGAAACCGCTGCAGGCTGCGTTGATGTCCAGAACGGGAATGCTTTCGGAGAGCCCGAGTTCCGACTGAAGGATGCAGGCACAGGAGGGAGTGGCGTACCTGGCGGTAATGGTTGCAACAACCAGAGCCCCGATTTCTTCCTTTGCGATTCCGGAACGCTCCAGCGCCTGCATGGCTGCACCTAGAGCAAGAGAATTGGTATTTTCCTCCTTGTCAGGATCGCAAAAGTATCTCCCGTGAATCCCCGTTCGCTCAAAGATCCATTCGTCGCTGGTGTCGACCATTTTTGCCAAATCGTCATTGGTTACATATTTGGATGGAAGGAAGGAGCCAAAGGATACGATTCTTAATCCCTTCATACGGCATGCTCCTTTCTGGAAAGGGAGAAATGTTTTTTCTCCGGTGCACCGATTTTGCGGAATTTCCGATGACGGTCGGCGATGAGATCACCCTCGCTGTGCCCAAGGAGACCGTACAGCTGTTTTTCCAGCGCTGCATCCAGTTTGTCATAAAGTGCGCCGGGATTCAGTTGGGCTCCTCCTAGCGGTTCCGGAATCATTTCATCCACAATCCCGGAAGATTGCAGATCCTGCGCGGTTAGCTTCATCATCTCGCAGGCTTCTTCATGCCTGCCGGCGTCCTTCCAGAGGATGCTGGCAAAGCCCTCCGGAGACAGCACGGAATAAACTGCATTTTCCAGCATCAGGATGCGGTTGGCGACAGAAAGGGCGAGTGCGCCGCCGGAATTCCCCTCCCCGGTGACCACGCAGATCACAGGAACCTTCAGTCTGCTCATGGCGGCGAGGTTTTTCGCAATGGCTTCTCCCTGACCGTGTTCCTCGGCTGCCTTTCCCGGATAAGCCCCCGGCGTATCAATGAAGGTAAAGATCGGTCTGCCGAATTTTTCTGCCTGCTTCATGAGCCGGAGTGCTTTGCGGTACCCTTCGGGTCTGGGCATACCGAAATTAAAGCGGATATTGTCTTCTGCGGAGTGACCTTTGCGGTGGCCGACCACCGTGACGGGAATGCCCTTATATCTGGCGATTCCTCCATAGATGCTTAAATCCTCATCATAGAGATGATCTCCCCTTTGTTCAAAAAAATCGGTAAACAGGGCATCCACAATATCATCGATATGCGGGCGCATGATATGTCTTGCCAGGTAGACTTTGTCTGCGGGCGTAAGATCACGACAACCTGACAGAAGTGCGCTTCTCCTGCTTTTTAATTCGCTTCGTTCTTCTTTTCCCGCTTTCCATTTCCTGGCGAATTTTATATTCTTCTTCCAGAATCTCTCTGATCATGCGTGCCTCCCCTCTTTTTGGTGCAATTTTAAAATCTTGATCAGCGTATCCCTCATTTCATTTCGGGGGACAATGGCATCAATAAAGCCATGTGCCTCCAAATATTCCGCCCGCTGAAAATCCTTCGGAAGTTTCTCTCCGATGGTCTGCTCAATGACGCGGGGGCCCGCAAAGCCGATCAGAGCACCGGGCTCGGCAAGCGTGATGTCGCCAAGAGTGGCAAAAGAGGCAGTCACGCCTCCGGTTGTGGGGTGGGTCAGATAGCTGATGAAAAGTCCGCCTTTCTCAGAAAATTCCTCGATGGCAGCCGCCGTTTTCGCCATCTGCATAAGGGAAAAAATACCTTCCTGCATTCTGGCGCCCCCGCTGGAAGAGAAAATGAGGAGCGGTGTTTTCTTTTTTTCCGCATATTCAATGGCTCTGGTTACTTTTTCCCCGACCACCGAGGACATACTTCCCATGAAAAAGCGGGAATCCAGTACGACTACGGTCACGCGAATGCCGTCGATGCGCCCGTATCCGGTAATGGCGGATTCTTTCAGACCTGTTTTTTTACCGACTTCTTCTGCCTTCTCCGCATATCCGGGAAAGTGGAGCGGGTCGTTTACACCGAGGGCAGAATCGATCTCGTGGAAGGTACCGGGATCGAGTATCAGTTTTAAACGGTAGTGTCCGCCGATCGGACGGTATTTGCCGCAGAGCGGGCAGACATATAAATTCTGTTTCCAGGCGGTCTTCAGTGCACGACGTTTGCACGCAGGGCAGTTCACGAATTCCGGCGCATTGTCCAGAACCGCTTTCATCGGATTGATGCTACCGCCGCTTTCCACTTCCGCCTTCATCTCCATAGTGGAGGAAGCGTAGAGATCTTTTACTTGATCAACGATGTTCATGGATCTTTCCTCTTTCAAATATTTAAAAAAATTGAACGATATGGCTAAAAATTATGGACGCCTTCTGCGTCCATAAAAGAGAAGTTTACGCGTTCTTCTGAATGTAGTCGAAGATATCGCCGACGGTCTTCATCTTGGCAAGTTCCCCGTCTTCAATCTTCTTGCCGGTTGCATCTTCTAAAGCCATATGCAATTCGACCAGATCCAGAGAATCGGCCTCCAGATCATCCATGATGCTGGCTTCTGGTTTGACCTGATCTTCGTCACAGCCTAAAGTTTCTACAATGATGTTTTTTAATTTTTCAAAATCCATGGGGTTGCCTCCTGTTTCCGTTTGACTGCACAGCTTTGTGTTCTCTTGCAGTTCCGATTTACGAGAATCATCATAACAGTTTTTCGGGTGTTGTCAATAACTAGTTAAAAAATTTTAATTAAACGAGATGATACGGTTTTGGATACGATGTGATGCGGAAATTGCAGAAAACGATGTTTTTCTGTAAACTGAACACAGTGGAATTTCCGCAGAGCATAGCCTGCCATCCTCTGTCTCGCGCAGAAGAAGCTGGTAGAAGAAGCGTGCGCGGAGGAAAAAAGGAACGAAAGAAACATATAGAATAGAAGAGAAAGTAGCAGAAAAGCAGCTTCGAAAAAGTAGCTTAGCAGATAAAGGAAAACCTATGGATTCTTTGCAAACAAAACAATTTCGTAAGAACGAACAAATTTCGCTGACGATTGAGGACCTCACAGAGGAAGGAGCGGGAGTAGGAAAGGTGGACGGCTTCCCTTTTTTTGTGAAAGACACGGTACCGGGGGATGTTGTCGTCGCCTCTGTGACCAGGGTAAAAAAGAATTATGCCTTTGCGCGACTCGTTCAAATCGTTCAGCCTTCCAGGAACCGTGTGGATGCACGCTGTCCTGTTGCGAAATCCTGTGGCGGTTGCCAGTTGCAAGAACTTTCTTATGAACGCCAGCTTTTTTTTAAGGAAAATAAGGTGCGCAATCATCTGATCCGCATCGGTGGTTTCGAGGCGGAAGAAGTAGATGCACGGATGCACAGGGTGATCGGGATGGAAAAGCCCTTCCGGTATCGGAACAAGGCGCAGGTGCCCTTTGCCACAGACAAAGACGGGAGGCTGATTTGTGGTTTCTATGCAGGGCGAACCCATGCCGTCATCCGGATGCAGGATTGTGTGATTGGAATTGCCGAGAATGAACAGATCCTAAAGACGATCCGCTCCTATGCCGAAAGGTTTCATATCCCTGCATACAACGAGCAAACCGGAAAGGGTGTACTCAGGCATGTACTGATCCGAAAAGGCTTTCATACAGGGCAGATCATGGTTTGCCTGGTCGTTCACCGGAAGGAAGAAACGTCTCTTCCGCATCAGGACCAGCTGATTACGGAACTGGTAAATCAAAGGAATGGCTTCCATTTCCTTGAATTATAACCGGAAACAGACCAATGTCATCATGGGAGAAACAGGAAAGACGATTTGGGGCAGGGATGTGATAGAAGATACACTTCTGGATCTGCGCTTCCTTATATCACCTCTTTCTTTTTACCAGATCAATCCGGTACAGACCGAAGTCTTATACAAGACGGTGATTTCATGTGCGGCTTTACAGGGAGACGAGACAGTTTGGGATCTTTATTGTGGCATCGGCACCATCTCTCTTGCACTGGCGGCTGCCATGCGTGACAGGAAGAACGAGGGCGGTCATGTATTTGGCATTGAGGTAGTGGAACAGGCCGTGCGTGATGCCAGAGAAAATGCGCAGGCAAACGACATTCAAAACGTGACTTTCTACGAGGGTAAGGCAGAGGAACTTCTTCCAAAATTGAAGGGAAAAGAGTTGCCGCCTCCGGATCTCATTGTAGTCGACCCGCCCAGAAAGGGATGCGCGCAGGAAACGCTGCAGACCATGCTGGAAGCAGAACCCGGACGCATCATCTATGTCAGCTGCGATTCCGCGACACTGGCCCGTGACCTGCGCATCCTTGTGGATGGCGGTTACCGCCTGCAACTGGTGCAGCCCGTCGATATGTTCCCGCAGACGGTGCATGTGGAGTGTGTTGTATTGATGTCAAGAGTTGCACCCAGCGAGTAGATGACATGCTGAAAATAAAGGATTGTTTTAAGGCTATTGTTGGCTTGGAGTAAGATATCACTTAAGAGCTTATAAGAAAATCGGATATGAAATATGCAATAATGTTATTGTCGAAAAACAGAATACCAATGCTATTTTTGATATAGATAGCTATGAAAAAGATCTGCTGGAGGCTAATAAGGAAATTATTATTTCCAGCCCCGGATTAAATCACGCCAAGGTGGATACTTTTGTAAGACTTTTAAAACAGAGACAGGAAGATGGAGTTAGGATTACGGTAATAACCCTTAATCCGGAGGGATATCCGGAAGAAAAAATTGAGGATACAAAAAGACTTGTAGAGATACTTAAAAATTGCGGTGCCAACATTAAGCTTCAGGAGCATATGCATGAACATTTCGCTATCATAGACGAAGAGATAGTATGGTATGGAAGTATGAATTTTCTATCACGAGCGAAGGTGGATGATAATCTTATGCGTGTAAAAAGTAAAGATGTAGCGCAGGAATTATTGGAAATAAGCTTTGGATAAGAAATATGCTAAGCTTCTATGCTACGTTCCTGATTCAGGACGCACTGCGTCCTAAATCAAGCTGGGCTCATTATCGAACCCTAATGAAAATTCCTGATGAAAAAGATCTTGAGTTTTACATGGAGGCGAAGAATTAAAGAATTATAGAATTATATGGAAACGATGTCATATAGTAGAAAAATGTCAATTGTTATGAAAATCAGGAATTAAAAGCCTATTGATTATCCATAGCTTGGGAAATTTATCTGCTTGACAATATAGGATAAAAAAACTATATTATTTTTATTAGGAGTTTGGAATGAAGTTTGAAGTAGAATTTTATGAGACAAAAAAATGGGATTCAACCGGCGAGGGAATTTATTCTTTTACAGGAAAAAAAGATTTATTGCTAAAACCCTAGAAATGATACAACTTTTACAAGATAACGGATACCAATTACGTGAACCTTATTCAAAAGCTCTAGAAAATGGTATCTTTGAATTGCGAATAAAATTGGGAAATAATATTTCAAGGATTATGTATTTCTTTTATGTAGATCAACATATCATTCTTACAAATGGTTTCATTAAAAAGACACAAAAGACTCCTCGAAATGAAATTGAGAAAGCAAAAAAATATCGGGCAGATTATATGGATAGAAAGGAATCGTACAATGAGTAGAAAGTTTGATGATTTTCTTCAGGAACAACTTCAGGATCCTGAAATTCGAAAAGAATATGAAGCTCTTCAGCCGGAACATACAGTTATTCAGGCTATGATTGATGCCAGAAAGAAATCCGGAATGACACAAAAAGAGCTTGCAGAGATAACCGGTATTGCACAAGGAGATATTAGCAAACTGGAACGTGGTAGTGCCAATCCATCTATTAGGACGCTTCAGCGCTTGGCAAAAGGAATGGGAATGATTCTTAAGATTGAATTCACTCCGGAGCAGGTATCGGCAGTGAAATAGTTTTCAGGATATGTGAAAGACAGAAATTTCTTGGAATAGACAGTTTGAATGTTGCAAGAAATTTCTGTCTTAACTTTTATTATCAGTTGTTATCTATTGTTTACCAATGAGGGTAGCTTTACTTGAAGATATAACACTGGATGAAGGCGGAGACGCTGCTCTATGTGGCACTGATTGGATATATCCACTATGAAGCGCCGGAGAACGAGCAGAACTTCGCAACGCTCCTTGAAATGCTGAACAGCATGGATGTGCGGAAGGATGATGAAGAGTATCAGAATCCGGTAGACATGATGTTTGAGGCACTGAAGAAAAAGAACTCGAACCACTTTGCGGTAAGGCAATATGTCAAGTTCAAGATGGCTGCCGGCAAAACCTTAAAATCCATACTCGTGAGCTGCGGAGCCCGTCTTGCACCCTTTGATATTCAGGAAACTCGTGACATCACGATGTATGAAGAACTGGAGCTGGGAGACAGAAAGACGGCGTTGTTTCTGCTGATGTCGGATGCGGATTCCACGTTCAATTTCCTGATCAGCATGATCTATACGCAACTGTTCAATCTGCTGTGTGAGAAAGCGGATGACGTGTACAGCGGAAGACTTCCGGTGCATGTGCGCTGTCTGATCGACGAGTGCGCGAACATCGGTCAGATTCCGAATCTGGAGAAGCTGGTGGCGACGATCCGCAGCCGTGAGATCAGCGCCTGCCTGGTGCTTCAGGCGAAGTCCCAGCTGAAAGCGATATATAAGGACAGCGCCGATACCATCGTGGGCAACATGGATTCGCAGATTTTCTTCGGTGGCAGTGAACCGACCACGCTGAAGGATCTGAACCAGGCACTCGGCAAGGAAACGACACCTACAACACCGGCGAGAGCAGGGGCAGAGAGCAGTCCCACTCGCTAAATGATCAAAAATTAGGCCGTGATTTGTATCTGTCGATGAGCTTGCGGTTCTGGACGGCAGTAAATGCATCCTGCAGCTGCGTGGTGTAAGACCGTTTCTTTCCGAGAAATATGACCTTACCAAGCATCCTAACTACCATCTGACTTTCGATGCGGACAAGAAGAACACTTTCTATATCGAAAAATTTCTGTCCCGGAAGCCGACACTTCATTCGAAAGACCAGTACACGGTGGTCAAGCCGGATGAAGCGAACTGACAACTGAATATGGCTCCCGTTCCGGCAGCGAAGAGCGCAGCCGGATATGTTCCGCCCTCTGTTTCAAAAAGCAGGGGGCTTTCTTTATGCCGGTAAGGAGTCGGCAGGGCTTATGGATTCCACAAGCTACCGGCGAGGGCTCCTGACAGATAAGCCCACCCTGTACAGCGCAGGAGAAGCAGACAACTACCACGACAGACAACAGCACAGCAGCTGCATTCACAACAAAAGCAAGAATGGAGGATAGAAACCTAGGGACGCCGGATACCGTTGGCAGCTGCTGGAAGTCACCAATCCCGCTTGGGTTTCAAAAATCAATATGGCTTTTTTCAACAGCGCAGTAACCGTACTTCGGACCCTCGTGATCGCACTTGGCGCAGGCCTTGGCATCTGGGGCGCAATCAACCTTCTGGAGGGGTATGGCAACGACAATCCGGGCGCAAAGTCCCGGGGTATGAAGCAGCTCATGGCGGACGTGGCAACCCAGATCGGCACATCCCCGGCGGGATTTTCGCCGGGGGTGTTTGCCATGATACGGAATGTATCGGAATCTGTGATCATCCTCATCGCAGGGCTGATTCTGACATTCATAGCCTGCTATGAGCTGATTCAGCTGATCATTGATCATAACAACTTAGCCAATTTTGAGGCATGGATTTTCTTTAAGTGGGTCTTCAAGACCTTCGTTGCCGTCATGCTAATCACCAATAACTTCAACATCATAATGGCGGTATTTGATGTGGTGCAGCATGTGATAAACAGCGCTGTAGGAATTATCGGCGGAGCCACTGCCGTGGACAGCGCGGCGCTTGCCAGTATGCGGGACACACTGGAAGGTATGTCGATCGGGCCGCTGATCGGTGTCTATATGGAAGTGCTCTGTGTCGTGAACCTGAATTAGAGGTAAGCAAAAAGGCGGGTCGGAGCTGTAAACCATCGAACAAGGGCAGCCGCAGAACTGCCCGATACATACCAGGCTTTCCCTCACGAAAAAATTACTTTACCTTTACGCTCTTATAATCTATTATAAAGAGCGAGAAAGTAAGGTGATGAAATGACACGATTTGATCTTTTAGACAATCTTGTAGAGAACGGAAACGGGTATCTGTGCACTTCACAGGTGCTGAAAAGCGGCATTTCCAAGCCTACGCTTGCGGACTATGTAAGTAAACGGAACATGGAGCGAGTGGCGCATGGCGTATACCTGGCGGAGGATGCATGGCCGGACGAGCTGTACCTGCTTTATCTCTCCAACAGGCGCATCATTTTCTCCCATGAAACCGCGCTGATGCTGCATGGGCTGATGGAGCGGGAACCAAATAAAACGAGTGTGACGGTGCAGGCGGGATATAACTCTACGCATCTGCGCAAGAAAGGCATTCAGGTTTATCAGGTAAAGCCGGACGTCTATGAAATTGGTGCTGTGGAAGTACAGACGAGCTTTGGCAATACAGTTCGCGCGTATGACATGGAGCGGACGATCTGTGATGTTCTTCGGTACAAGGATACGATGGATGTGCAGATTTTTCAGTATGCGATGAAGGAATATATGGCCAGCGCCCATAAGAATTTGAATCATCTGATGGAGTATGCCAGGAGATTTCAGATTGAGCCTGCTATGAGGACATATACGGAGGTAATGTTATGATCAGGACTGCGACACAGCTGAAGGCAAAGTGAGAAACCTGTCCGGCGGAGACAGCAAAAAGGCGCAGACCTTGATCCGCAACTTCATTATGGAGCGTTTCCTGGAGCGGATCGTTCTTTCCCAGTACCGCAACAATTTCATCCTGAAGGGCGGTATGCTGGTGGCGGCAGTCGTCGGTCTGGATACGAGAGCGACGATGGACATTGATACTACGGTGAAATCGCTGAACTTTACTAAGGATAATGCAGTCAAGATCGTTGAGGAGATTATTGCCGTAAATCTTGACGATGGCGTTCAGTTTCAGATCACCAAGGTCACGGATATCATGGAAGAGCATGATTATCCGGGAATCCGGTTCATGTTGGAAGCCACGCTCGATAAATGCGGCAGGCTGTCAAGATTGATATCTCCACCGGGGATGTCATTACTCCAAGAGCAGTCGAATATTCCTATCACCTGATGTTTGAAGATCGGGCAATTTCCCTCTGGACATACAATCTGTAAACACTCTTGGTAGAGAAACTGGAAACAATCATGGCTCGCGGTACGGCGAATACACGGATGCGAGACTTCTACGACATCCATGTGATCAGTCACCAGGAAGCTTTTGACAGAGAAATCCTTAAAAAGGCGTTTCTTGCAACAAGCGCAAAGCGGAATACGACAGATCAGATTCCTGACTTTAGGGATATTCTTTCCACGGTAGAAGCTGACGCAAGCATGAAAAAGCAGTGGGACAGCTTCCGGGAGGATTCTTTCTTCGTTGGTGAATTGTCATGGAACGAGGTTATGGCAAGTGTGAAAGTGCTGGCAGAAGTAGTTCTGTGATTCAAAGACACAGATAATCAAATCGGGTTTTTCCGCTATACACTGCCTCGCAACCGAAAAGTTGCGTGATAGTTGGTGGAGAAACTACTTTCAAATGTCTATACTGAGTGTAAGAAAGGAGGATAAACAAATGCTTGTTGTAATCTTGATGGTCATTCTTGCGCTTGCGCTCATGGGGGTGTTCATTTATCTGCTGGTTCTGGTAATAAAAGTCCTTCAAGCCGGGAGAGATCACGCCGGAGGACGCCAACCGGCTGAGGTACGAACTGGCTATACGATTCACGAAAGGGCAGCACGCTTTTACCGTCTCTACACATTAGGGAAGAGATAAAAAGAAAAAATCTATCATTCTCAATTTATGTACAAGGAGGTTGGTTTTGACAATGAGTTTTTCAAAAAGAGCTTTTTCATCTTCTGTTAAGTTTATAGCTGTACATTTCTTAGTCTATTTGCCATTTCTATAACTTCATTTCCTAAAGTATTTCGGGGTCTTAGGGTCTCCCTAACAAGCTAAAAATTGATAAAAAAAGAAGCAGTTCCCAAAGGGCTGCTTCATCAATTTTCCGTAAGTGTCCGTACACTTACTGTGCTTGCTACAAAAGAATGATTATGATAGCAAGCATTAAGCAAATTTTAAATGTATATTTTATATTGTACCAAATGAGGTAAATAATGTCATCAGAATTGAAAAATGCTTTTAATATGACAATATATGTCAAGTTAATATAATATAACAATTATAGGAGATGTTAAAACGATGAAAGATAATAGGCTATTTAGGATACTATATTATATTTTAGAAAAGGGAAAAGTTACGGCAAGTGAACTTGCAGATAAATTTGAGGTGTCAGTCAGGACAATATATCGAGATATTGACTCTATCAGCAGTGCCGGTATTCCCATTTATGCGTTGCAAGGAAAGGGCGGCGGAATAGAAATTGCTGAGGATTTTGTTCTTAGTAAATCACTACTGTCTGAAAACGAGAAACAACAAATTATGTCATCTCTTCAAGGATTGGATAATACCGCGATACAACATGAGAATGAGCTTCTAACAAAACTTTCCGCACTCTTTAAAATGAAAAATACCAGTTGGATAGAAGTTGACTTTAATAATTGGCAAAACAATAAGCTGTATGAAAAAACATTCAATGATATTAAGTCGGCAATTATAAGTAAAAACATTGTTTCGTTCACATATTTTAGCAGCAATGAAAAAGGAACAAGCAGAAGTGTTAAGCCTGTGAGATTACTTTTCAAGAGTCAGGATTGGTATCTATATGCTTTCTGTTTACTTAGAAATGATTTTAGATATTTCAAATTGTCTCGGATAAAGAATTTAGAAGTCCATACTGAAAAGTTTGATGACAACTTTGAAGATGCAATACTCAAGAAAGAAATGCCACACGAGAACACAGTGCATATAAAAGTTAAGTTTGATCGTAAAGTTGCTTTTCGAGTATATGATGAGATAAACGGAGAAATCATAGAAGACGATGAGGGAAATTTATATGCTGAAATAGAAATACCGAATGACTATAATTTATTCAATTATATTTTTTCTTTCGGAGATGGGGCAGAAGTATTAGAGCCAAAAGAGATACGAATGCAGATTAAAGAAATGATAAATAAAATGGCGGGAAAATATATAACTTGACAAATGGTGTCAAGTATCCTCCTGTATAATTTAATTAACCAAGATGCAAAGGGAGGATTGGATAATGAAATATGAATGGAGAAAACAAGAAAAGAATCTTTATGGTGTGAAGCAGACACCTATCATTGTAGAAGTGCCAAAGCAAAAATTTATTTTGGTAAAAGGTAAAGGAAATCCGAATGAAGTAGATTTCTCAGACAGAATATCCGCATTATATTCTCTTGCCTATGCCATTAAAATGATGTTTAAAAATGCAACGAAAAATAAAACTGATAACGAGATTGCAGATTTTACGGTATATCCGTTAGAGGGATTTTGGAAAAAAGTAAATGGAGAAGAGTTTGATAAAAACAAACTGGAATACATATTGATGATTAAACAACCTGCTTTTATTCCACAAGAGATATTTGCAAAGGCACTTGAGAATATAAAAAAGAAAAAGCCTGACGCATTGAATGATGAGATAAGTTTTAGAAAAATAGAAGAGGGTAAATCTATTCAGATTTTACATGTTGGAAGTTATGATGATGAGCCAAAATCATTTGAACAGATGGATGAATTTGCAAGAAAACTTGATCTTACAAGAATAGGTGATTTTCATAAAGAAATATACCTAAGTAATAAAAAAACAGGACATCAGAAGAAAAAAACAAAAAAACTATATTAAGATATTCAGTGAAATAGGAGGTAACGATGAACAAGATTACTTGTATTTGTTTAGGTGTGAAAGATATGGAAAGGTCAATCAAGTTTTATAGAGATGGTTTAGGATATAAGACTGATTGCAGAGAAAATAATCCGTCAGTATGCTTTTTTTATACTCCGGGAACAAAGTTTGAACTATTTCCTTTGGAACAATTAGCAAAAGATATTGATGAAAATAATCCACCAAAAGGGAATGGATTTTCAGGAATTACATTAGCCTACAATGTTGAACATAAAGAAGATGTAGAGACTGTAATTGCATTAGTAAGAAAAAAGCAGGTGGAAAAAAATTGTAAAAAGAGCCACAGGAAGTTTTTTTGGGGTGGATATCACGCATATTTTTTTCGGATTTAGATGGATACTATTGGGAAGTTTCATGGGGACCGAATTTTCAATTTGATGAAAATGGATTGCTGAAATTTTGAGGATAAATAGGGAAAGAGTATGCCATAAAGTAAGGAATATTTGATTTTGAAGGAGGTAATCATAGTGAATGAATTTAATGAATTTGTTCGTGAGATTTTTTCCGCAGCAGGTGATATTGTCATAAGATCCATGATGGGCGGATACCTTATATATTTTAACGGTAAGCTGATAGGTGACATTTGCGATAATGAACTATTTTTAAAGAGAACGCCGACATCGGACAAACTTCTTGCAGACTCAGAATTGCGTTATCCGTATGAGGGTTCAAAGATATTGATGTATGCATTCGACAGATTTGAGGATATGGATTTGATTACTGAACTACTGAAAGGTATGTATGCGGAACTGCCAGAAAAGAAACCCAAGAAAGCTAAATGAGACAAACAAGCTTCAGTTTGTTGAACTTAGAAAGGTATAAGTTTCTATGAGATGAAGCCTATAAAATTTGTACGGATACTGTAGGGTAAGAAAAGAAATCTTCCTCTATACTAAAATAAACTGAAAGAAAGGAGGAAAATCAAAAATGAATATTATCAAGTCGTTTAACAATACGATTGATTATCTTGAAACAGTTCTTGATGATGAAATTGACGAAAAGAAAGTAACTCAGTTATCCGGATACTCTCATTCAATGTTCAGCCGCTTGTTTTCTATTCTGACCGAAACAACGCTATCAGAATATTTAAGAAGCAGAAAATTGACGGAATCTGCCGTTATATTAAGAGATACGGACGAAAAGATTATTGATGTTGCCTTAAAATTCGGATATGAGTCATCGGATTCATTTGGAACTGCATTTAAGAATTTTCATGGATTTACTCCTTCTGAGGTAAGAAACGGGAAACCGTTCAAATTAGTATCACGAGTGCAATTAGCATTAAGTGTAAGAGGAGGAAGAAGCATGAACATTACAATTCAAAAGAAAAAAGCCTTTACGGTTGCAGGGGTAAATGAACAAAGCATCAATTCATCATTATGTCCGAATGTCTGGGATAAACTGTATGAAAAATATAGCCACGATGAGCTTGCGAGCTTGGGAAGCGGTCAAAGTATGGGCGTTTGCCATGATGTGGAAAATCCAAGCACAATAAATTATATGGCTGGTTATATCGTTAATGATGTAGACAAAGCCAGAAGTATGGGATTAGATGTTTTGGAAGTGGAAGAAGCAGAGTATGCAGTTGTAGAATTAGTAGGAAGTGTTCCGGAGTGCATTCATAACGGGTGGAAATATGCAATGGAAGTATTCTTCCCTGAGCATGGCTATATTCATTCAGGAAAACCTGACTTTGAATATTACTATGAAGGTGATATGCATAGCAAAGACTACAAAATGGAACTTTGGATTCCGATAACTAAAGCTTAACAAATCCCAATTTGTCTGGCTCATTCAAAAAAATTATATAGTGAAAGCACATGACTTTAAGATCATAGAATCTTTCAGTTATGTGCTTTTTCTGTGCCTATTTTATTCCCGGTGGGACTTTGACTGACATAGAGTTATTAAGTAAATGGTAAATAACCTGTCATCTTTTTTCTCTCCACAAAAATTGAGATAATCGTGAAAAGTGTGAAAAGTTGAACGCACTTTTTCCACTTTACAAACTTTTTCCACTTTGCACACTATCTCAGGGAGGAATTCAAGATGAACACAAAACTTGCTACAAGCAGGATGCGAACAGGGCAATGGGCTGACATTATTAAAGATTGTAAGGAGAGCGGCCTAAAAGTAGATGACTATTGTGCACAGCATGGACTATCCAGAAATGCCTACTTCTACTGGCTTCGAAAGGTAAAGTAAGCTGCCCTTACGCAGAGTGGATTTGTGGAAGTACGGCAACAAGTGGAGGTTTCCTCCTGCTATCCATCTCCAAAGTTAACAGCGTCCGTAAATGAAGTTGAATATTCCGGTGCGGCGGAGCCGCTATTCCGGAAAGTGGAAACCGCCTGTCCGGAATAGGAAACCGTCGTATTGCTTAGTTACCGGTGCGAGTTTACTCGCTTAATGTCGGATCAAGGCCGTATACCTCTCTCATAGACTTATAGTTCGTTGGGTCAGTCGGTATGATACTGATCTTATAGGCATCATGTTTGATTCTGTCGAGGATGGCCTCAGCAAGCGGACTATCATCGCCGCCGAGCTGGTCGTACCATCCGGATGAATCATACTGTGAACAGAAAATAGTTGAGGATTTCTTTCTCCTTCTGTGAAGGAGTTCCAGTATATCATGCTGCTCAGTCTCCGTAGGCTTAAGGAGAAGCCATTCATCAATGATGAGGAGAACCGGATTAGCATAACGAGCTTGAACCTTTTTATATGTTCCTTCGTTCCGAGCAACCTCCAGTTCGAGGAGGAGGTCAGGCAGACGAACATATTTGGTCTTGAAGTGTTGCTTGCAAGCTTCCAGGCCGAAGGCACACGCCATATATGTCTTTCCGCTTCCAGTCGCACCGGTAATGAACAGGTTCCTGTGTTCCGTGATGTATTCGCAAGTCGCAAGCCTGTTTATAAGCTCCCTGTTGAGTTTCCTGCCGGACGTATAGTTGATGTCAACGACAGCGGCATCTGTCTGGTCAAAACCGGCATTTGTAATAAGGCGTTTAATGCCATTGCTCTTGCGGTTACTGTACTCGATGTCAACAAGCATCCCGAAACGATCTTCAAAGGAGACATCTTTCATCTTAGGGTCATCTTTCTGGACGATAAAGGCATCTGACATGGAAGTCAGGCGCATTTCAATAAGTTTATCGATTGTGCTTTGGTTCGTCATGGTTCATTACCTCCTGTAGTAGTCAGCGCCTCTCGTAATGGCATGGCTGTTTTGTGTGGTTATTGTCCGAATACCGGCGTCATCTGTTGATACATGCCTGTCATGTCCGGCGACCAAGATGTTTTTAATGCTCTTGTAACTGGGCGATGCTGTATAGGTGAGAGCCTTTTCACAGGCTGCTTCGAGCCTGTCGACGGAATATTTATCCGCCAGCTTCAATAATCCCATACAGCTTCGATAGGGACTGCTGTTCCGCGCGTTTGGAGATAAGGAGCGCATTTATAACCGTGTTTGTATTATGACCGATCCGTGCAGCCCAGTTGCGGAAACGGTCGCCATTCCACTCCAGATACTTCTGGTGGTCTTCCGGCATATGCTCCGTGACGGTACTGTACTGCCCTTGCGACCGCGGAGGCGGCGGTGGGAGGCGATGCGGTTTTTGTTGTAAAAAAATTTCAATAGTTGTTTCGGTTACCCGCACATCCACTTTGCGTCTTATGTATTCGTAAGGAACGGAATATAGCATTCCATCGACGGATATGTGATAATTGAACTGGACGGTGGCAGTTTTCCACTCCGCCAGTTCATAAGGGGCATCCGGAAGTTTGGCCAGTAATGGCAGTTCTTCGTCGCGGAAGATTTCATACCGGCTGCCTTCTTTCTTTTTGAAAAAGGTTTATGGCTGAATTCTTCCAGTTTCTTCTTGATAGCAGCATTTAATTCCGGTAGGGAAAAAGAATTGCTCGTTCCTGAGGGGCTGCGGTTATCCATGTGGATATGTTGCCCACAGTTCCCTCAGCATTGGGTTTATCCTTGGGAGAACGAACCCTTGCCGGAATGATTGCCGTATTATAGTGCTCGGCCATCTCTTGATACACAGTATTAATCCGCTGATCATTCCAATTTTTTTGTTGTGGATAACGGCAGTCTTGCAGTTGTCGGGTACTAGGATTCGCGTGACACCGCCAAAAATAATCGTACATATGTATATGCGCGGTTATCCACGAACCCTGTTTCTCGTCAAGGAATGCTTCAACGTAAGGATACTGGCTGTACGTAAGTACGCCGACAAAAGATGAACGCTGGTGTGATTTCGCCGGTATCCGGATCAATGATTGCTGCCGGATCCCCGGCCCAGTCGACCTCTATCTGCTCTCCGGGCTTGCGGCTTATATGCATGGTAGCGCGACGTTTCTGCTCATCCTGCTGGATGTAATAGCAGAATTGAGAGTACATGAGAGGATTTTCACCGGAAAGGCGACATTCCTCCAGATACTCAGTCCAAAGCAGCTTCTTGTTTACGCCGTTTTTGAGTAATTCCTTACGGACATACTCATAGTTCGGCATACACCTCTTAGAGGCATCGGCCTGTTCCCTCTTTCCGGGGAACAAGAGTCCTTCAAGGAAAGCGTCTGTATATGACGCCGGAAGAGGCCATGAGATATTTTTCTCGCTGGCGGCCTTAAGGACTTTGTTAACAGTTTTCTTTGAGACACCACAGCTAAACGCAATCTTCTGCTGGCTCAGTTTCAGCTCAGGTTGCACTAGCCGGATAATCTCACGGTACTTGGTCATGATAGTGACCTCCTTATAATGAATTTACGCTGTAAAAGCGCATGAATTCATTATAGGGTAGGGGGTTCACAAGACGTAATGCCGGTTTCTAGCTCTGGAATCACTGGTTCTTGATCTCCGGAATGGCGGTTTCCATCATACCGGAATCACCGGTTTCCATGGTCGGACAGGCGGTGTAAAACCGTCCGGAATACTCAGAAGTAGTCTTAGGGATTGACGAAAACACGCCGATGGATTTACTGGCAAATGTTATAAAGGTCTTGAAAAATGCTTAACGATGCTTCCAGATTCAAACACATCTACCTCTGTACCGGATACACAGACCTTAGAAGAGGTATTGATGGCCTAATTGCAGTAGTTAATGCCGGTTTTAAACTTGATCCCAGGGAATCAGGCTCCATCTTTTTCGTTTTGCGGTCGCATCGGTGATCGCATAAAAGCTCTCCTGTACTTACTCGGTTTTTTTCCGGTTTTTTGCAAGAAAGAACGTCAAAAAGAATAAAAAATTTCTTTGCAATCTATGTGTATCTCCGAGTGTATTTACGGGATGCTTTAATCCCTCTGGATAATAATGACGCAGAGATAAGCATCAGAAGCTTCTGCGTTGGAAAGCATTCTTGGCACATCATCGATTCCGTGAGAGGAGCCTCTGCCAGTGCCCTTCTATACAGTATTGCGGAAAGTGCAAAGGCAAACCAACTAAAGCCCTACGAATACTTTGCATACCTACTAAAGGAACTCCTAAAATATCCAAGAGAAAATGTTCCTGAGGAAGAACTGAAAAAACTGATGACTTGGTCGGAGGCATTACCGGATAGATGTAGGAAGAATAAAACCAGATAAGAAAAACCTGCCAGCCTGAGAGCTGGCAGATTTTTTTGGGGCAGACAGGTTATTTACCATTTACTTTAATCCTAAGCTTGCAGAAAAACACATATACGAGATTAATAAACTGGTTGAAAAAGCCCACAATCTAAAAACCTCACAGGCTAAAAGGTCTGAGTTTGGTGACTGTTCAAAGTATGTAACTTTTATACCTACAGATAAAAAAGGAAACAAAGAAGACGGGAAAATTAAAGTTGAAATAAATGAAGAGGCGATAGAAAAAGCAAAAAAGCTTGCAGGATATAATCTAATTGTAACGTCAGAGCTGTCAATGACTTCAAAAGAAATATATGATACATACCATAATCTCTGGCGAATCGAGCAGTCATTCAGGGCAATGAAATCAAAGCTTGACGCCAGACCTGTATACCTCCAAAAACAAGACTCAATTATCGGTCATTTCCTGATATGTTACCTTGCTGTTCTTCTTTCCCGAATGCTGCAAATTTACATCTTAGAAGATAAATATGGAATCGAAGAAATATTTAACTTTATAAGGGGTTTTAAGGTAGTAAAGATCTCAGATTATAAATACATAAACCTTACATGCAGTTCAGACTTTATAAAGAAACTAGCTATAAATACAAAACTTCCATTGACATTGTATTTTCTTAATAATGAAGGTATAAATAAAATGCTAAGCTATAGGTTCTAATCTGTGGCTTAGCACTATTTTTTTCAATCTCAACTCCAAAAGACAGGTAATATACTTGTCAAATAGAAAAAACAAGAGTAGAACGCAAAGATTTGAGATCAATATTTAGTGATATTATTATTTTAATATAATCAAAGTGGAGGAATTGTATGGATACGGTACTTAGACTGACTAATGTGAATAAAAGCTTTGGAGAGCATCATGTTCTCCATGATGTGAGCTTTGAGGCAGGCAGGGGAGAGCTTATCGGCTATATAGGGCCAAACGGAAGCGGCAAGTCTACAACTGTTAAGCTGATGCTTGGAATCCTTGGTGGATACACAGGTACAATTGAGGTCTTTGGTAAGAATATAGAAGAAGATCTGGTAAGCTACAAGAGGAAGATAGGTTATGTTCCAGAGATTCTATCCCTCTATGAGAGCCTTACAGGGGAAGAATATATCTCTTTCTTATCCTCTGTCTATGAACTAAGCAACTGGAGAGGTAGGATGGAGGAGCTTGCGGAGATATTTCAGATAAATGATGCGCTCACCACTCGTATCTCTGGTTATTCAAAGGGTATGAAGCAAAAAATAGCCATCATAGGAAGCCTTATACATAACCCTGACATCCTCTTCCTTGATGAACCGCTTAACGGTATGGATACTAATAGCGTGGCTGTGTTTAAGGAGGTGCTTAAGACACTTACCAAGCAGGGGAAGACTATATTTTATTCTTCTCATATTATGGAAGTGGTGGAACAGATGAGCAGCAGGGTTATCCTTCTTAAGGACGGGGCAGTCATAGCAGATTCTACGGTTGAAGAGCTGAAAAACAACAGCAGGGGCAGTAGTATGGAGGAGATTTTTAATGACCTTACAGGCTTTACAAAGGGACACGACCTTGCAGCTAAGTTTGTAGACACACTGACCGGAGGTGAGACTATTGAAGATGAAAAATAGCGAACCCTTTGTGCTTAAGGTAGTTGATAAATGTGTAAAGCCATTTTTAAGTAAAGACTTAAACTATGGTCAGATTAGGGAGATGCTTAGGCTAAAGCTAATTATGGATAGCAGAAGGGTTTCCCCTGCTCTGCAAAATAACGGGAAGAAGATAGGGAAAGAGCCGAAAAGATCTATGATTTTAACCTGCCTGGTTTATATGGGGTTAGGAATTTTTATCGCTTCTATGCAGGTGATGCCAAATATGTTTGGAGCTAATACAATCAGCTTTGCCATGCTTATATTCATGTTATTTTCCGTCTATATCAGTGAATATTCAGCTGTACTCTTAGACACTACAGAAAAGTCATTTTACGGAGCACTGCCGATTGGGAAAAATGAGATAAGTACTGCAAAAAACATACATATAGCCTATTATATAGGAACTATAGCAGCTGCTATGATGCTGCCATCTATAGTTGTCGGCTTTATTTCTAAGGGAATCCTATACGGCTTTGCGTTCACTCTGGTATCGATTGTGATTGTTGTCGTTTGCCTCCACCTTGCAGGAGTCATTTACTACCTCCTTCTCAAGGTATTTTCCGGAGAGAAGCTAAAGGACATATTAAGCGGCTTTCAGATATTTATGACAATAGCGATAATACTCTCATATCAGATTGTGCCAAGAGTCGTAAGTATAGCAGGCTTCTCAAAGGGGCAGATTACATTTTCACCAGTTTACTTTTTGCTGCCATCAGCTTGGTTCTCTGCGATACTGGAGAGCTTATTTGGCGCAGGAGGTGAATGGTACATATATGTACTGGCAGGAATCACAGTGCCTGCAGTTATCTTGCTTGAGGTGCTTTATAAGAAAAAGGTAATGCCTGAGTTTGAAGGAGAGCTTGACAAGCTTACGGAAACAGCCAAGGAAAATAAATCACTTTCACCATTTTCAAAGCTTATGTGTAAGCTCCTTTCAAAGGATGAGCAGGAAAATGCCTTTATGAAGCTTGTGCTGATACAGGTGTCAAGAAACAGGGATATGAAGCTTAAGCTCTATCCGCAGCTTGCCAATGTATTTATTCTCCCTATAATAATGGTTCTGCCACAGATTACAGGGGAAAAGGGACTTACAGGATTTATAGAAAATCTCAGAGAAGGAAGATGGGGGTTAGCTCTGCTTTATTTTACAGGGCTTACTTCCGCAGCCATCTATGGGATAATAACTCAGACTGAGAATAAAGAGAGCATAATGTTCTATCAGATTCTTCCAATTGAGAATCTAAGTAAATGTATAAGGGCAGGAGTTAAGGTAGTATTGTTTCGCTATCTGACGCCTATCTTTGTTGCTCTGTCAGCTCTGCTTTTTGCGGTTTATGGAATTGCTATCCTACCCGATATAGTCATTGCCTACTTGTCGTTTATATTTGTAACAAGTCTTATGATAAGAGTAGGTACTTGGGAGCTTCCATTTTCTTCGGAATTCAATCCTGCAAATGTAGGACGGGGATTACTTTTGTTAATTTATGAGTTTATTCATACTTGCCTTATTTGGTTGGACGCATATATTTTGGCTTAAAACCCTAGAGTTACAGCTAATAGGTATAGTGGTGATGATACTGGCTAACCTTGTATTATGGAAGTTCTTTATGAATAAGAAATACATTATAGCCAGAGAATAAGAAATATTTTTCTTAAAGGTTAAGAAAAATGAAGAGCTAAGTGACTTATGACGTATAAAAGCTTGTAGGAAGAGTATTGATAGAGCATATAAAAGTATATAAAAAGTGGCTGCCACTCTAAGAAGTGTTTATTCTTAGGGTGACAGCCTTTTCTAGTCTCTAAGTTGTGGGAGCTTAATCATATTTGTAATCTGCTAATTTTATACAATTAACAGTAGATTCGTAAATGGTCAATAACCCGTCATCTTTTTTCTCTCCATAAAAATTGAGAAAATCGTGAAAAGTGTGAAAAGTTGAACGCACTTTTTCCACTTTACAAACTTTTCCCACTTTGCACACTATCTCAGGGAGAAATTCAAGATGAACACAAAACTCGCTACAAGCAGGATGCGAACAGGGCAATGGGCTGACATTATTAAAGACTATTGTGCACAGCATGGCCTCTCCAGAAATGCCTACTTCTACCGGCTTCGAAAGGTAAAGGAAGCTGCCCTTTCGCAGAGTGGATTTGTGGAAGTACGGCAACAAGTGGAGGTTTCCTCCTGCTATCCATCTCCAAAGTTAACAGCGTCCGTAAATGAAATCGTCCTAGGGATTGACGAAAACACGCCGATGGATTTACTGACAAATGTTATAAAGGTCTTGAAATGCTTAACGATGCTTCTGGATTCAAACACATTTATCTTTGTACCGGATATACAGACCTTAGAAGAGGTATTGATGGCCTAATTGCAGTAGTTAATGCCGGTTTTAAACTTGATCCCAGGGAATCAGGCTCCATCTTTTTGTTTTGCGGCCGCAGATGTGATCGCATAAAAACCCTCCTGTATGAGGGAGACGGTTGGCTTCTTTGCTATAAGCGATTTACAGATGGAAAGCTACAGTGGCCACGGAGCACCAGTGAATCCCGCACTTTAACCCCTCAGCAGTACCGATGGCTCATGGAGGGGCTTTCCATTGATCAGAAAAAAGCCATTCTTCCGGTAAAACCGGAGCTTTACTAACTCGGTTTTCCTACTTCTTTTGCAAGAAAAAATGTCAAAAAAGGAATAAAAAAATCTCTTTAAAATCCTTGGTACTGAAGTTTGAGTTAGGATTGTTTTCTTGAAAATAAAGAATCTTGACAAATATTGAATTAAGATTTATTATTAAATATAAATTCAGTATTAGAATAGAAAGAGGTGTGCTATGGCACAAGTATTAAAAGAAGAAGTTAGAAATAGAATACTGGAAGCAGCAGAAAAAAAGTATTTTTATAAAAAAAGGATTATAGAGGTGCCAAATTAACAGAAATTGCAAAAGGAAGCAGATATTCCTGTGGCGCTAATTTATACCTATTTCAAAGAAATAAAGAAGTTTTTGTTTGATGCAGTAGTAAGTTCTGTTTATATAAACTTTCGAGTCAGCTTTTAATGAGGAAGAATCTTTGGAAAAAGGTTCTGCTTCTGAAAGGTTTGATGAAGTTGGAGAAAATTATATTCATGAACTTTTAAAAGAGCGTAAGAAGTTAATTATTTTAATGGATAAAAAGTTCAGGGACAAAGCATACAGAAGCAAAAACAAAAAAACTCATATCGCAAATGCAGGTTCATATTGAAGTAAGTTTAAAAAAAGACAATCAAAAGAGGAATATGATCCGATGCTTGCCCATATTTTAGCCAGTAACTTTACAGAGGGGCTTCTTGAAATAGCAAGGCACTATCAAAGTGAAAAGTGGGCAAAAGATATGCTAAAACTTATTGCAAGGTGTTATTACAAGGGAGTGGAATCCCTGTAATCAGCACTAAAAAAATAGACTTTGCGTAATCAGCAAAGTCTTACTTTAAACCTTAATACTGAATTAAAATTCAATATTATTCAATTTTTGAAAGGAGCGTTGTTCATGCCGGAAAAAAAGAATTAAGGAAAAAAAGTGATTGGGAAAAAAATGGTTTATCCAATTCACTTCTTGCTTTAAAAAAATAGTATGTGATTTGATACCACAAATCTTACTTGTATATTTGATTAGTTCTTTAATCACAAACAATATTAACGAAGGGAAGTTTAAAGTATATATTCTTGGGAATCTTTATATCGTTTGTATTAAAAGGTGTGTTTTATTATTTTGCAACAAAGGTTGCCCATGAGAAAGCATACGAAAAATTGACAGAACTTAGGTTAGATATTATTGGTCATTTAAAAAAACTAAGTTTAGGATTTTTTTCAAAGAACATAATACAGGAGAGCTTACCAATATCGTTCAACATGATGTAGAGCAAGTGGAAGTATACCTTGCCCATGGTCTTCCGGAAATAATGTCAGTTACACTTCTGCCTACCATTATTTTTGTAGCTATGATTTTTTTGTGGATCCCACGTCTTGCACTTGGTATGATTGCCGGAGTTCCACTCATGTATTTGGTAAAAGTTCTTTCACAGAAAAACAATGGATAAAGAAACTTTGCTATTTACTTTAACCATGAAAAACAAGATGAGAGAAGAGCTAATGGAATATGTAAAAAAATATTTCTGTGATTAAGGCTTTTGCTAAAGAAGAGGAGATTAGTGAAAGAACATTAAAAAAACGGCAAGAGAATATATTTACTGGGTTAAAAAGAGCATGGGAGCAATTACAATTCCAATGGGACTCATTGACATATTTATGGAAATTGGAGTGGTAATTGTCATGATTTTGGGAAGTATCTTTCTTTATCAGGGGAATATTACAACGCCTAATTTTATCCTTGCAATTATTTTATCCTCTGCGTTTTACTGCATCTATAAGTAAGACAGCTACATTGCAACATTTTTCTATTGTGTTTAAGGAAGCTCTAAAGGCGATTGGAAAAGTTTTAACAGTTCCGCTTCCAAAGAAAAAGACAGAACAAGGTTTAGAATTTGGAAACATAGAATTTAAAGATGTGAATTTTGCATACGGAAAAGATGGATTTAAGCTTAAAAATATCAATTTGACTTTTAAGAAAAATAGCTTGAATGCCTTCGTAGGGGCAAGCGGTTGTGGGAAAAGTACCGTATCTAATTTGCTTATGGGATTTTGGGATGCAGATGAAGGACAAATACTGATAAATGGAAAAGATATAAAAGAATATAGTCAAGAAAATATCTCAATGCTGATTGGTAGTGTCGAGCAAGATGTTATCCTTTTTCGATTTAAGTATTTTTTTGACAAATATAGCAATTGGGAAAACTTAATGCAACAAAAGAAGAAGTCATAGAAGCTGCCAAAAAAGCGAGATGTCATGACTTTATTTCAGCATTGCCAAATGGATATGCAACACGAGTAGGTGAAATGGGTGTTAAGTTATCCGGTGGAGAAAAACAAAGAATCTCCATAGCAAGAATGATACTGAAAAATGCACCGATTTTAATATTAGATGAGGCAATGGCAGCTGTTGATAGTGAAAATGAAAGACTAATCGGTGAAGCAATTGACGATTTAAGCAAGGATAAAACCATCATTACAATTGCTCATCATCTAAATTCGATTAGAGATTCAGACCAAATTATAGTTATGGATAAGGGTGTTGTTCTTGATGCAGGAAGCCATGAAGAGCTGATGAAAAGATGTGATTTTTATAAGGATATGGTTGAAGCACAGAACAAAGTAGATAGATGGGATTTGAAAGATAATAGTCTTTCACGAGCAAGGAACGGAGTGGACTGCGAGTGAATCAAAGAAAGTCTTTCATGAGCAAGGAACGGAGTGGATTGCGAGTGTGCGGAGGTGGTAACAGAAAATGTTTAGAGAAATGTTAAAACTACTTACAAAAACCGGCAAGAGAGATTTGATTATATCAAGTGTATTCTTTGCCCTTTATGGACTAAGCTCCATAGCCATGATTGTTATCGTATTTTCTATACTGTTCCAAATCTTTGATGGAACGAGCTTAGCAAGCCTATATAAATATTTTATTGCGATTGGATTACTTGTAGTCTTCAAAGGCATTTGTAACATGGTTGCAGATATGAAAAAGCATAGTGCAGGTTTTGATATTGTTCAGCAAATCAGAGAACGCATGATTATTAAATTAAAAAAATTCAGTTTGGGATTTTATACCAACGAAAGACTGGGTGAGATCAATACGATTTTACACAAAGATGTTGATAATATGTCCCTTGTTGTAGGACACATATGGTCAAGAATGTTTGGTGATTTTTTGATAGCTGCGGTTGTATTTATTGGTCTTGCAAGGATTGATATAAAACTTGCTATTCTAATGGCTGTATCTGTTCCGATTGCCCTTGTCTTTCTATATCTAACAATTAAGCAATCTGAAAGAATTGAAAATCAAAACAACTCAGCACTTCTTGATATGGTTAGCTTATTTGTTGAATATGTTAGAGGAATACCTGTACTAAAAAGTTTTTCAAACAATAAGAGCTTGGATAATGAGCTTATGAATAAAACAAAAAAGTTTGGAGAAACAAGTAAAGCAGCTTCAAGATTCAAGGCAAAACAGTTATCTATATTTGGTTTTTTACTAGATATTGGGATATTTAGTTCTTTTTAATCTGCAGGAGCAATACTTGTTATAAAGGGAAGTCTTGATGTACTTAATTTTATTATCTTTGCAGTAATTTCAAAAGAGTTTTATAAGCCATTTGCTTCTATGGAACAACACTATATGTACTATGTTTCGGCGGTAGATAGTTACGAAAGACTCTCAAGAATTTTATATGCAGACATTATATCGGATAAAGGTCGATGGAATTATTCCGAAACATAATGATATAGCTTTTGAAAATATAGATTTTTCCTATGAAAAAGATGAGTTCAAAATGGAAAATTTAAGTTTTGATATTGACGAAAAAAGCAATGACTGCACTGGTTGGTGAGTCAGGAAGTGGCAAGACGACGATAACTAACCTGTTATTAAGATTTTATGATGTGCATAAAGGAAAAATCACACTCGGAGGAACTGATATAGGGATATTCCTTATGATGAGCTTTTTAGATCGTATCAGCATTGTTATGCAGAATGTTCAACTGTTTGATAACACGATTGAAGAAAAACATCAGAGTAGGGTAAAAAAAGGAGCTACAAAAGAAGAAATCATTGAAAGCTGCAAAGAAAGCAAGGATACATGATTTCATTATGAGTTTACCAAAAGCTTATGAAACGGATATTGGAGAAAATGGTGGGAATATTGTCAGGTGGACAGAGACAAAGAATATCCATTGCAAGAGCTTTTCTAAAGGATGCACCTATTTTTAATTCTTGATGAAATGACAAGTAATGTTGATCCTGTAAATGAATCTTTGATACAAGATGCCATTACAGAACTTGCAAAGAATAGAACTGTACTTGTGGTGGCTCATCATTTAAAAACCATTCAAAAAGCTGACCAAATTCTCGTTTTTCAAAAAGGCAATTTATTTGAAAAAGGAAAGCATGGGGAACTTCTTGATAAAAATGGTTACTATACAAAATTATGGAAAGCTCAGTACGAGGTATAATCATGATTTTGTTAAAAGATGTTTCTTATGAATGGGAAGATGGACGAACTGCTTTAAAAAATATCAATCTTGAGATTAAAAAAGGTGAATTTATTTTAATTTCAGGGAAAAGTGGAAGTGGTAAAAGTACTCTTGGAAGTGTAATGAATGGTCTTATTCCGCATTATTATAAAGGTAAAATGCAAGGAAAAGCCTTTGTGTCAGGAAAAGATATAAGCAAATTATCGCTTCATGAAATAGGGCATATTGTAGGAACTGTATTTCAAGATCCAAGAAGTCAGTTTTTTACGACAACGACAGATGAAGAAATCGCTTTTGGGCTTCAAACCATCTGCAAGTCAAGAGAGGAAATCAAACAGAGAGTAGAAGAAGTATATGCAGAGCTGGATATTCCGGAACTGAAAGGAAAATCTGTTTTTGAATTATCAAGCGGACAGAAACAAAAGATAGCTATTGCAAGCATCTATGCGATGAATCCGAAAGTTTTAATTTTAGATGAACCTTCAGCAAATTTGGATATGAAAGCAACATTTGACCTATTTTTGATTTTGGAAAAATTAAAGAAAAAAGGAACAACGGTTGTTCTAATTGAACATCGTTTGTACTATGTAAAGTCTTTATTTGACCGTTTTCTTTTGATAAAAGAGGGAGAAATTGCACAGGATTTGAGTCGGAAAGAAGTTATCCATCTTGAAGGGGCGTTTTGGGATGAAAATGGACTAAGAACTCTTGAATTAGAAGAATACAGGATAAGTGAGAAGAAAGATTCATATCAATTAAATGATGAAAGTATCAGTGGAAAAGGCTTGAAATTTTGTTACCCAAGTGCAGCTAAGGATGGAAAGAAGCAAAAACAGTACATCTTAAATCATCTTGATTTCAATATGGAGTGCGGAAAAGCCATTGGTCTTATTGGCTTAAATGGTACCGGGAAAACCACATTTGCAAGGGTGATTTCAGGGACTTGAGAAGATAAAAGAGGGAAAAATATGGGCGGAAAAAGATAAAGAGATGAATCGAAAAGATTTAATGGATATGTCATATTTTGTCTTTCAAGATTCAGACTATCAGTTGTTTTCGGAAAGTGTACTTGATGAAATGCTGCTTGGTATGGAGGGTAAGGATAAAAAAGAAAATACGCAAAAGGCAAAGTCTATTTTAAGTGTACTTGGCTTAGACAAATACATTGATAAGCATCCGTTTGCTTTATCAAGAGGAGAAAAACAAAGACTGACAATAGCTTGTGGAATGATGAAACAGGCAAAGATTTTTATCTATGATGAACCAACATCAGGCTGTGATAAAGACTCCATGCTTTCCGTCGCAAAACTGATTGAAGAACAATTGAAAATTGGGACCACAGTTTTGGTAATAAGTCATGATTTTGAGTTTTTAGCAAACACAGTGAGTAGGCTCTGGGTAATGGGAGATGGAAAAATAGAAACTGTTTTAGATATGAGTGAAAGTAATAAATTTCTCATATTAGACAAGATGAGAGGAGGTAGAGAGCTTGTCAGATAGAAAAACTATAGATCCGAGAATAAAACTTACTCTGCTTCCAATTGCCTCCTTTACGAGCTTTTTTATAAGCGATACAATTCTACTTTTCGGACTGATTGTCTTCGCCTTTTTTCTGTATGTATACAGTGGAATGGGAAAAAGAGCATTACGCTTTATCTTGTTTTTTCTGCTTTTATACTGCATAGAGTTAGGGCTTGAAAAGTTTTGCAAAGCAAGCTTCGTATTTGCAATATACATGTTTATTTACTTTGCATCAAGAATGACCTTAATCGCTATGTTTGGTGGATATATAACAAAGACTACAAGCGTAAGTGAAATGCTTGAAGCATTAAATAGAATGAAAATACCCAGAAGCATTGGCATACCTTTTAGTGTTTTACTTAGGTTTGTACCAACTATAAAAATAGAACTCAAGGCATTAAAAGAAAATATGAAGATCCGAGGAATCGTAAGAAACAGATTTTTCCCGTTGCTACATCCAATTAAATATATGGAATATACGCTTGTTCCACTTTTAATGAGAATGATTAAGATTTCAGATGAACTGTCAGCTTCAGCACTCATTAGAGGACTTGATAGTGATGAAAACAGGGTTACATTAACAGAATTGCGGTTTAGAACAACGGATTTATTGATTGGACTATTAGGAGCTTTGATGATTACTCTTATGATAGTAATACAGAAAATTTACTAGGAGACCAACTATGAAAAACAAATTAAATGGTCATGATTTTATTACAATCGGAATTTTTAATGCAATTGGAATTGTCATATACATGGCAGCCAGCTTTGCTATGGCAACAACAGTTATAGGAGGATTTATTGCTTCAGGAGTTAGCTTTATGATAGCTGCTACCGTTTATATTCTTATGGCTGTAAAAGTTAAAAAGAAGGGTGTATTTACAATATCAGGAACGCTTCTTGCTTTAATTGCATTGTCAGGAGGACATTTACCTCATGCAGTCTTTGCTGTCATCGGTGGAGTTATATGTGATTTGATTATAGGAAATTATGAGAGCAAGGGACGAATGATTATTGGATATGGGACATTTGCATTAGCAGATTTTTTAGGAACAGTAATTCCTGTAATTTTATTCGGAACAGCTTCTTTCGTGGAAAGAGCATCAAAATGGAAAATGAGCGAAGCACAAATAAATGAAGCATTATCTTATTTCAAAGTTTCGTGGGCAGTAGGATTTGGCTTGATAACTTTTGTTCTTGCTTGCATAGGAGCATTTGGTGCAACAAGGATACTTAAAAAACATTTTGAAAAAGCGGGAGTGATTTAATCAATCTTTGTTTGTGAGGGAAAATGGATTAAATAATGGAGACGGTGGTTCTACTGACAAAGGCAAATGAATATAGCAGCCAGAAAAGGCTTCAAAACAAAGGGATTTCGATAGATTGCCTGATCAAGGGCGGTCTGCCGGAATCCCTTTTTGCGTTCCGCGACGATTGTTCTGATCACCGATATAAGGCATAGTACCTGGAGTGATATGAAGATTACCTTGTGATTCAGAGGTGCTGTGATATAATTTATTTTGTTGTAAAGATTCAGATGTTCGCAGTCGAGAGCAGAAAGGAGGACAGTCATGAGGCGTATGATGAATGAAGCGAATCAAACGGTAGAAACAGTAAGCAACAGAGGCATGATTGTCCGCTATTATATCTTCTGATGATCCCGGGATAAAAACAGCAGACATGTCATTGGATTAGCCTCTGTGGGATGCAGGGCTGCTTTTTGCGTGCAAGGAAAGCAGCCTGAAACGGAGGATTTATTTTGATATCAGTAAAAGGTAAATATGCAGAGGCACAGATCATGTGTTCGGAGGAACCTGAGCAATATGCGACATCTCAGATCAAAATGATATGTGACAATGAAGCATCACAAGGGGCGGTTATCCGGATTATGCCTGATGTACACCCGGGTAAGGTGGGACCTGTAGGACTTACAATGACAGTGACAGACAGGATTCTTCCGGCACTTGTAGGTGTAGATATCGGATGCGGAATACTGGCAATCTGTGTAGGAAAGATTAAAAACGACTTCCAGAGGCTTGACAGTGTAATCAGAAATGCAATTCCCACAGGTTTTCAAACCAGGAAGAAGATCCATCATACTGCTGATCAGTCAAAGCTTGATGGACTCTGCTGTGCGAACCATATCAGAAGGCAAAAGGCACTGCTCAGTCTCGGTACTCTGGGTGGAGGGAATCACTTTATAGAGCTAGATCAAGATGAGACCGGAGTGACGTTCCTTATCATTCATACGGGTAGCAGACATCTTGGGAAGGAAGTGGCAGATTACTATATGTCTGCCGGTCAGAGGAAACTAAGGGACAAAAGAATCGATGTGCCATATGAAATGACCTGGATTGAAGAGGATTTGATGGAAGACTATCTTCACGATCTCGCGATCGTTCAGGATTATGCCTCATTGAATCGCTGCATCATTGCTACAGAGATTATGAAGGGGATGAAATGGAAGCGCCAGTCTGAAATGTCCTGTATCCACAATTATGTGGATCTCACAGCCGATGTACCGATTCTCAGAAAAGGAGCGATATCTGCAAAGCCGGATGAGGATGTGATCATTCCCATAAACATGAAGGATGGAGGCATCATCGGAAGAGGAAAGGGCAATGCTGAATGGAACTATTCCGCACCTCACGGTGGCGGGAGAGTGCTTTCCAGGGAGGCAGTTCAGACCTCCCACACCGTTTCGGAATTCAAGGCGGAGATGAAGGGAATATATTCGAGCTGCATTGGCAAAGGAACGCTGGATGAAGCTCCTTTTGCTTATCGCAGAAAGGAATATGTTGAGGATGCAGTGAAGGACACCGTTACGGTGGAGAAGGTTCTTTCACCTGTCTATAACTTTCAAGGGAGGTGAGGAGCGATGATCCTGCAACTTAGTTCGGGGATGGGACCGGTCGAGTGTAGAGTTGCTGTCGGTGGAATCTGCCGGGCTTTCATAAGTGAGTTTCCTGATATGGAGATGGTGACCTGCACAAAAGGTGAAGTAGAGGGCTCTTATTCATCGGTCATTTTATCATCTGATGCGGATTTATCAAAGCTTGAAGGTACAATGGAATGGATATGTAAGAGCAAACAGCGTCCGGGGCATAAGAGAAAGAACTGGTTTATTGATGTAAGTGTGATCCCGGAAGTTACGGCAGTGGATGAAAGCATCTCTGATAGCGATATCCGGATTGAAAAATTTCACTCTGGTGGTCCCGGTGGTCAAAATGTAAATAAGGTTGAAACAGGAGTTAGAATAATCCACCTGCCGACAGGGGATTACAGTTTCTTCCACAAGGCAGAGGAGCCAGTTCGCTAATAAACAGGATGCATTGAAAAAGTTGGCAACGATTCTAAAGCAGATGAATGCTGATTGTGTAAACAGGCAGAAAAGTACTGCATGGAGCAAACATGCCCGGATCACAAGAGGAAATCCGGTCAGGATTTATGAGGGAAATGAATTTAAGCTTATCATGCAAGCCCGAGCTGAACCTCTCAAAATGCCTGCAGCGTGCAGCTTGAACATCCGCAACGCAGGAGGAATCAACCCTCCTATAACCATGGATATCCGTTCATTCTAAAAATCTTAGATTTCTGCCTTGAAAAACTTACCCATTATCATAAAGAGAGGACTGCATTTTTTTGCAGTCCCTCTTTATATACAGAAAATCATAAAAAAACAGTTGACATTTGAACTGAGTAGTATTATAAACTTAACTGATAACTAGATTACCGATAATATAATTATCAAAAATCGGTTCATCCGCTATAATGCGCAACCAATATTCAAGAGGGAAAAATGATGAATGAAAGAAAAGAATGTAAAAAATTAGATGGAAAAGATTTAATCAATATTGGTATTTTCACCGCAATATATTTTGTTGTTGTTTTTGCCGTTGCAATGCTTGGGATGATACCGATTTTTTTGGTCCTGCTTACTGTTTTTGTACCGCTGGTCGGAGGCATTATTTTTGAATTGTTCTTAACCAAGGTAAAGAAATTCGGAATGATCACAATTATGGGATTCTTATTAGGGCTCATTATGCTGTTAACCGGCATGGGATACGTTCCGATTGTTACAGGAACGCTTTTTGGTTTTTTGGCTGATTTTATTTATACACAAGGGAAATTTGCGAGTGCCAGGTTAGCTGTTTTAGCAAATGGTTTCTTTAGCATTTGGTGTTGGGGAAACTATTATGAATTGTTCTTTAACCCGGATGCATATTGGTCAACCCGTCAAGTGTATGGGGAAGGATATATTACGGCGGTACGAGCGCTATTTCCTACCTACATGGCGCCGGTATTGGTTGTAGTTTGTTTTGTGAGCGGTATATTTGGCGGACTTCTCGGCAGAATGCTGCTGAAAAAACATTTTAAAAGAGCGGGAATTGCATAATGAACAGAAAATTTTTTAAGCTTGATCCCAGAACAAAACTATTTCTGATTCTCATAACCGCTTTAGTTGTTTTAAGCCGATGGGGAGGAGAAGATTTGCATGCCTTTCGAATGGTTTTAACAGCCGTGCCGTTTGTTTTGCTTCTGGCGGAAAAAGAATATTCCTATTGTCTGAAAAGCTTAATAGGGCTGTTGAGCAGTTATTGCATTCTATATATTCCTTATGTTTGGGACAACAGCTTGGTTGGAACATTAGCTATCGTTGTTGGCAGTATTCTTTCAAGAATGATACCTACAATAGCAATTGCTTATTATGCTGTAAAGACAACTAAGCTCAGTGAGTTTGTAGCCGGAATGGAAAAAATGCATGTTTCTGAAAAAATAATCATTCCATTAACTGTTGTTTTTAGGTTTTTACCAACGTTAAAGAAGAATTTCAATCCATCGATGATGCAATGAGAATGCGTGGGATTTGTTTCGGAGGGAAAAAAACATCGAAAGTTTTGGAGTACAAAATAATCCCCATGCTCATCTGTTCCGTGCGAATTGGCGAGGAACTGTCAGCGGCAGCTATCACAAGAGGACTAGCTTCAGGAATCAAGCGCACCAATATTTGTAAGATTGGATTTGGAATTTTGGATTATGCCTTTTTGACCTTTTTTGTAGTGATAGTCGTTAGACTCACGATGCGTTTTATAGGAGTATAAGGATGGTTGAGATAAAAAATTGCACAGTTACTTATGCTGCCGAACCAAACCATAAGGCATTAAAAGAGATTAGTTTAACGATAGAGGATGGAGAATTTGTTCTCTTAACAGGAGAATCGGGTTGTGGAAAAACAACGATTTTAAGGTTGATTAGTGGGCTTATTCCCTATTTTTATGATGCAAACGTAGAGGGAGACATATCTGTAGAAGGTCTTAACGCAGAGAAATCTACGATTTACGACCTGGCAAAGATGAGCGGCACCGTTTTTCAAAATCCAAGATCTCAATTTTATACCTGTGAGGTAAAAAGCGAGCTTGTATTTGGATGTGAGAATGAAGGAATTCCGGAGGAGGAAATCAATCATAGACTGGCTGAGACGGTGAAAAGATTTTCCATCGAAAAACTGTTAGACAGAGGAATGTTTGAACTGTCCGGTGGAGAAAAACAACAGGTTGCCTGTGCATCCATAGACATGGAAAGAACCAAGATCATCTTGCTTGACGAGCCATCGGCAAATCTTGATTACGAAGCCGTAAAAAGACTTAAGGAACTCATCTCTATATGGAAAAAAGCAGGGAAGACGATTATTGCTTCGGAGCATAGAATCGCTTACCTTTGGGAAATATGTGACAGGACAATTATTATTGAAAATGGGCGAATATTAAGAAATCTTGATAAAGAAGAAATGAAAAAAATCACAGAGGAAGAGGTAAGAGATTTCGGGATTCGAAGCTTTGTTGAGAGGAATCCTTTTCAGATGGATATAGAAGAAGCTACAGCTCGTGATTCTATATTAGACTTTAAAAATTATAAATTTAGATATAAGAAGGGAGACAGAATCTTTGAGGCAGACGATGTGAAAATTGCCAAAGGGAAAATTACCGCTCTGATTGGACGTAACGGAGCGGGAAAGACCACTTTTTTAAATTGCTTATGTGGCATTAGAAAGTGCAAGGGTGATTTAGTAATAAATGGAAAACCTCTTGATTGGAAGCAACGAAGAAAGAGGATGTTTATGATCATGCAGGATGTAAGTCACCAGCTATTTACCGAAAGCGTACTGGAGGAAGTTCTGCTGGGAATGGAGAAAGAAGATAGAAATCGTGCGCTTACAATCTTGAAAAAACTGGATTTAAGCACAGTAGAGGAAAGGCATCCGCTAAGCCTTTCCGGTGGTCAAATGCAGCGAGTTGCGATAGCCAGCGCTATAGCCGGAGATCATGACATCATTCTTTTAGATGAACCGACAAGCGGCCTGGATTATAAGCACATGGTGGATATAGCAGAGATTTTAAAAGAACTTCAGTCCATGGGAAAGACGATTGTTGTGGCAACGCATGATGGAGAGTTTATCGAAAGTTGTTGCAACAGAAAACTGATCATTTGATATTTTTCCCCTCCCGGGATGGGATTGCCAATCATCCTGTATCAAACTAAGTTCATTTACTAAACAGCAAATATGAAGGAGAGTGTATATGTCAAACCGAGATACCAGTATTGATCCGAGGCTTTTGGAAAGTGCTCGTAAAGAGTTCATGGAAAAGGGATTTATCAAAGCCGAACTGAAGACAATCTGTGAGAATGCAAAGATTACAACAGGAGCGGTTTATAAACGATATAAAGGGAAGGAAGAGCTGTTTAGTGCTGTTGTCGAAGAAGCGGTAAGCACTTTAGATCGTTTTGTTTCGGAACGAACGGACGTGGACTTTTCCTCTATGAGCGATGAAGAAGTGAGAAATACATGGATTATGCAGGAAAAATACATCTTAGATGTGTTCCGAATCCTATGGGATATTCGAGAAGAATTTGTATTACTTTTAGAAAAATCTGCCGGGACGGTGCATGAGAACTTCGGGCATGACTTTGCTTTTCGCATGACACACGCTTATACGCAATATTATGAAGAGGCAAAAAAGAGAAATATTGCCAAAGCGGAGATTTCGGATCAGGAAATGCATGTTCTCTGTACGGTATTCTGGACCTCTATTTATGAGCCTTTCATTCATAAGATGCCTTGGAAAGAAATCGAAGAGCATTGCAAAGTGCTATGCAGATTCCTGGATTGGAAAAAGGCAGTAGGAATCATGGATTAGTATAGTTTGACCGTCGAAAGACGGCTTAAAACGAGGTACTGCACGCTTTGCGAGTGATACTGGGTATGAATAAACACTAAAGGTTAGCAAAAACTAATCAAAAAAGGAGAGCACAATGTTTAAAAAAGTGGCTCCCTATATGGGAGAATACAAGAAATACACGATCCGAGCAGTCATCATGATGTGTATCGGGATTGTAGCAAAAACGATGCCCTATTTTTTCCTGTATCAGATGATTGCCCCTTTAACAAAAGGGCAATCCATCAGTTTGGGATATCTGATGCTCAGGGTACTCGGGGTACTTTTGTCGGAAATCATTTATTCTTTCGCCTATGTGAAAGGACTGATATTTTCCCATATCAGTGCATACAATACCCTGAAAAATTTAAGAATATCTCTACAGGGGAAACTGGAAAAACAGTCTCTCGGAAATATAGAGAGCCTTGGTACCGGCCGTATAAAAAAGGTATTTACAGAAGATATTGATATGATCGAGCTTTTACTTGCTCATGCGATTCCGGAAGGGATTGCCAATATTTCGATTCCGCTTGCCATCCTCGTTCTGATGTTTGTAGTGGATTACCGCTTGGCTTTGCTTTCCCTTCTTCCCATCCTCGCAGGAATCTTTGCCATGGGTATGATGATGAAGCAGGGCAGCTCCAAAATGGATGCTTACTATGAATCCGCTGCCGTGATGAATAACACCATTATTGAATACGTAAATGGAATGGAAGTCGTTAAGGTATTCAATAAGGACGGCGATTCTTATCAAAGATTCGGAGAAGTCGTAAAAAACTACAGAGATTTTACGCTTGCATGGTACAGAGCTTGTTGGCCATGGATGGCGATGTATTCCAGTGTTTTACCGTGTCTCGCCCTTTTTATCCTTCCGGTAGGCGCTTTTTGGGTTATCAGCGGAAGTCTGGCTTTAGATAAACTGATTTTAGTGCTTTGTATGTCTTTCGCAGTCGGTCCGTCTTTTATGAAGGCGATGCATTTTGCAGGAAATTTTCCGCAGCTGAACTATAAAATCGCAGAGCTGGAACATCTTATGGATAGACCGGCGCTTCAAGAGGGAAGTGCAAAGTTTAGTGGGAGGAATAGGGATGTTCAGTTTGAAAATGTCAGATTCGCTTATGGAGAGAAAGAGGTTCTGCATGGGGTAAGTCTGGATCTTGCGCAGGGAACAACAACCGCTCTTGTGGGAGAATCGGGAAGCGGAAAGTCTACACTGGCTAAGCTTTTAGTGCATTATTATGACTTAAAAGACGGGAAAATCCGGATCGGCGGGCAGGATATCACGGATTTGTCACTGGAAGCGCTGAATCATGAGGTCTCTTATGTTTCGCAGGAGCAATTTTTATTCAATACAACGCTTTATGAAAATATTCTTATCGGAAAGCCCGAGGCGAAAAGAGAAGAGGTACTGAAAGCGGCAAGTAGAGCGCAGTGTGATGAGTTTCTGAAGAGACTTCCTGACGGAATAGAGACCATGGCGGGAGACGGCGGAAAGCAACTGTCGGGAGGAGAGCGCCAGAGAATTTCCTTGGCACGTGCGATTTTGAAGGATGCGCCGATTGTGGTTTTGGACGAGGCTACCGCCTTTATGGATCCGGAAAATGAAGAAAAATTAAATGCTGCTCTTGATGAAATTACAAAGAATAAGACGGTGCTTGTGATTGCGCACAGACTTTCCACGGTAAAAAATGCGGATAAGATTTGCGTGATAAAAGAAGGAAAGTGTATCGCGGCCGATAAGCATGAGAAGCTCCTGGAAGAATGTCCGGAGTATAAGAAATTCTGGGATGCCTCTGTAAGTGCAAGCACGTGGAAGATTAAGGGAGGAGAAAAAGCATGCTAAAGATACTGCATAGAATCGTTTGTATGACAGGAAAATACAGTTCCCGAATCAGAGCTTCGTATATTACTTCTTTCATCAAGGGAATTATGATGAAGGCACCGCTAATCTTCAGTTTTATGGCGATCAGTCTCTTTATGAAGGGGCAAATGCAGGAAAAGATATGTCTTTATCTTGGAATCGGTCTTGTTCTTTGCATAGCAGTGGAAGCGGTTTTTGAGCACATCACGAATGTTCTTCAATCCGCAACAGGATATGAGGTGTTTGCGGATATGCGAATGAGACTGGGAGATCATCTCCGAAAACTTCCGATGGGATACTTTACAGAAGGAAATATGGGAAAAATAAGCACAGTTCTATGTACAGACATGGTGTTTATTGAAGAGTGCTGTATGAGTGTTTTATCTGAACTGGTGACTTTTATGATTTCCCAAGGGCTTATGACACTCATGATGTTTGTCATGGATATACGATTAGGGATAGCTGCTCTGACAGTGATTATCGCCTTTGTCATCGTTGGAAATTGTATGATGAAAACGACCCTTGCGCATTCCAGGACGAAGCAGGAGGGAAGTGAGTCGCTTACGGAAGAGGTTTTGGATTTTGCCGAAGGAATAGGGATTATCAAGTCCTTTAATATGTTAGGAGAAAAATCCAAAAGTCTTTCCGCCGAGTTTGATAAAAGCTGTAAAGAAAGTATTGATTTTGAGAAAAGCTATGGGCCCTGGGCGAGAGCCTTATACCTTACCTATGGAATCGGCACGTCCTTTATGCTTGCTGTAGCAGGCCTCTTATATGCGAAGGGAGAAATGGCGCCGGACTATATGGTGGGAATGGTATTGTTCTTATTTGATTTGTTTATTTCCATAGAGAGCTATTATGGGCAAATTACCAGACTTACGGTAACGGCGGCATCTTTAGACAGAATAGAAGAGGTTTTTCAAGTGGAAGAACTTAAAGATGTCAGTGATCAGGAGTTTTCTGAAAGTACAAAGGAGACAGAAAAGGATTCGCTTGTGGAGTACAGCGATGTAAGTTTTGGCTATACCGGAAAGAATGTGCTGAATCATATCTCCTTTAGCATGAAAAAGGGGGAAATGACTGCTCTTGTAGGACCGTCAGGCAGTGGAAAATCTACCATTGCCTCTCTTCTTGCCAGATTTTGGGACATCCGGGAGGGAATGATTAAGCTTAACGGCAAAGACATCAAAAATATTTCCTTGGGAAGCCTGATGGATCAAATCAGCATGGTGTTTCAGAGGGTTTATCTTTTTAAGGACACAATCTACAACAATATCGCAATGGGGAGGCCCGATGCGACAAGGGAAGAAGTAGTGGAGGCGGCAAAGAAGGCAAGATGCTATGATCTTATCCGCTCGCTTCCGGAAGGCTTTGATACGGTAATCGGGGAAGGCGGTGCCTCCCTTTCCGGCGGAGAGAAACAAAGAATTTCCATTGCCAGATGTATCCTGAAGGACTCGCCCATCGTTATTTTAGATGAAGCAACAGCAAGTGTGGATGCGGATAATGAACGGGCTATACAGGAGGCGATTTCGGAACTCTGCAAGAATAAGACCCTTCTGGTCATTGCGCATAGATTAAAGACCATAAAGGACGCGGACCAGATTCTTGTTGTATCGGACGGAAAGATTATAGAGCGCGGAAATCACGATAAACTCATGAAAGAAGACGGTACTTACGCACGGATGGTCTCCGTGCAGGCGTCTTAAAAGGAAAATGAGAAGAAGATGACGCCGAGTGCGTCCTATCCTGCTCAGAATAATCATAGCCCGTCGTTTGCCGGAGTCATGGTAATAGCCTCTGTGCGAGAATGCACAGAGGCTATTATATAGTTCGTGGCTGGATGTAGGCTACAGGTCGTGCCTAGTTTTCCGTTTGTTAGCTTCTTTATATACCTGCTCGTCTGCTCGTGCGGAAATAACGATGATTTTCATCACAGTGGCTGTGTATTCGACTTTATAGACGACTCGGATGCCGATATCCCGAAATTTAATCTTTAGCAGGTTTGTGAGATTGGTTCCACTTTATTTCCGAGAGGTTTCCCATAACCGCCCTGCTGAGCGGGGAGCGGGTTCTCACTTACCTTATCAATTCCCTTGAGGACGATAATCTGAGTACTTCGATCCAGCTTTTTCAGATCCTTTTTAGCCTCTTCCAAATATTCAATCTGCCACCTCATTCCATCACCACATCCCCAGCAGCAGCAAGATCCGCCTCGCTGATACCAAGCTCAGACATCACATCTTCACGGGAAGACGTGGAAGAAGAGTCTTCTTTCAGGCGTCTTGTTGCCTCAAGGAGCAAAGTATAGTCTTCTTCGATCTCGCTGAGACGTTGAAATTCAGAAGGAGACAGGATAATAGCTGCCGGCTGGTTGTTTTTTAATACGATGAGCTGGTTTTCGGTATGAAGACGATCAAAAATTCTGGAAGCCTGACCGCGGTTAAACTGCGTAATAGGAACAAGACTGTCGAGAATATCTGCTGTATATGCCATAGGAATTACCTCCATTTGTCTCTATTATAGGCATGTTAAAGACGAGAATCAAGATAAACATTATTAAATAACGACAAAAAGTAATTACAATAAATCGATATCGTATGTATTGTCGGAAGAGAGGCACTTGCTTTTTCTTCCATCATTATCCGGATATCAGATATGGAATGAAGTTTTCACAAAACAATATTGAACGTGAAGACCGGGACTCTCGGAAAGGGAGTTCTTTCTTCCGATTTATGGATATCGAATGGGGATTTGCGTAGAAAATACACTTTTACGAATGGGGATTTGCGCTGAATTTAGCTTTCTTTAAGTGGGGATTTGCGTAAAAAAGGCGATTTTCCTCTATGTTTAAAGAATCAGGAAAATAAAAAACAGAAAGCAGAAATACGTGTCATTGCATGGTCAATTGTTTTGGGATTTTTCTATATGAAAAAAATGCAGATTGGAACAATAAAATCATACAAACATCTTGATTAAAGCTCGATTTAGAATATAATCCCGAGTTTGACAGTTGTGAAAGAGTCAAGAGCCCATAAACAGCGTAATTACAACATTTATGAGCTTTTGTTTTCTTTTTGAATTCTAGCAATATTTCTACTTTCTTGTTGCGGTTAAAATCTTTTTCATATCTCTTTGAGATACAATCTCGTAATCCGTTCTAAAACCAAATGTGTCGTGTAGTTTATCTGTAAGATCGGTTCGGGTATACTCCGGGATATACCCTTCACCGGGAGCTATCAGCATGTTCATTTCTTTCAGTGTTCTTATGATATTTCAGTGGTATGGCTCTCGCCTAACTTCTTTTCCAGAATGCGATAAAGAATCAGTGCGGTGAAGCAGGTAATGAAATGTGCTGTGATTCGATCTTTTCTGCTGAGATATACCGGTCTGGCTTGAAATTCACTCTTCATAATCCGGAAACATTCTTCAATCTGCCATCTCTTTTGATTGATACTTATAATCGTCGCTACATCATCCTCCAGGTTTGTGCATACGGCATAGAAACCGTCATAACGTTCCTCTTCTGTGGCAACATCTCCATCTATCGAAGGGATCATTTTATCTGCAATCTCGCCGTCAGAAATACAGTGATTCTGACGCATAAAACGCTTGGGATCGTTCGGTCGTTTTTTATTCAGAGAAGAAGGATTTTCGACGAGCTTTTCAGCACGTTCAAGCTGACGGTTCCGTATCTTTCTCATATAGTCCCGATATTGAAAGGAAAAGGTTACAACGAGATGTTGTTCCAGACCGTCTTCGTTAATCCATCGATCTTTATAGAATGTCTTCTCATAATTCTCGACTTCATCTAATTCACTGAGCTTGTACTCTTTTTTATCTCCGATAAGGTGCCATCCGTCTGTATCAAGACAGTAATCCTTGAGATATCCTTTCAGCTTTTTGATTGGTTGTGTGGTAACAAATTTCCGGTTCGGAGTGTTGTTGAAGACACGGTTCGAAGTTGATGATAGTCCTGCATCTGTACAAACAATAAACTTCGTCATTCCAAAGTCAGAAAGAATCTTTTTCTCCAATGGTTTCATCGAAGGTTGTTCATTCTCGTTTTCGTTAAAGAGGGAGAAGGTGAGTGGAATCCCATCAGCATCCATAAATAGCCCCATCTGTACAATCGGGTTCGGACGGTTTTCTTTGGAATGGCCATATTTTCTGAAATCATCCGCTTCCTCAATCTTGAAGTAATAGTTAGTGCAGTCATAGTAAAGAACTCTTTTGTGTCGATTCAGTACCATTTCGGAATTCTTGTAAAGTTGAGACTGGAAAAAATCATTCTCTTTCGCAAGGATTTCCAGTGCACGGTAAACGTGATGGAGCTTGCAGTCAGGCTTTTCAAGAAACTGTTTTGAAAGTTCAAGAGAAGACCTCTTGGATCCGTGATAAATAATCCTGGAGAAAAGCAACATCGACAGGATTTGATTCAGGTCAAACTCAAACTTGTACTTTTCGGCAATCTGTGTACAGATGTCATGGATTTTTAAATCATAGTAGATGTCCTTCAGAAAGAGGTAGCCCACGTTTACGCTACGGCAGGCTTCTTTCTTAATCAAGGTCGAAGAGGAATACTTAAGCATAATGTCTTTTTTGAAGCTTTTTCTTCTGCGGAGCGTTTGGCGGCGTACTGCTTTGCCCACTCCAGCGGAGTAAGATCTCCGCAAACTTTCAGAAGTTCATCTTCCGAACCAATCTTCTCTATCGTCTTAGTAGTGGATTTACCATCTACCCAAACTGATTTACTAAGGTAATAGATGGTCTGATTCTTAGATTTTGATACAGATACTTTCATGACGCAGCCCCTCCATGCGCCCGTTATACCACACATAGCTGAATATAGTCGGTGTATATTTGATAAAATTTGACAAAAAAATACAGGCTTTTCAAGGCCTGAGGGGATTTTGGGACTATTTAACTGTCAAACTACCGAGCTGAATAATTGGAACGTGTCTACTTATATTGACTGCTACAGCTGAAGTGAAAAGTTTAATTCCACTCTAAAAACCGAGTCGATGAAAGTGGCGTTTACTCTTGCAGAACAGGGGTAAATGCCATTTTGTGTTGTACAACAATGTAAATCAGTATTACACTAACTTCTATGACAGGCCTCTGTCAGCTGCGACCAAATGTTTTTCAGGCATGACAACGAAGCGGACTTTAGTCGGTTTTTCAAAAAAGTAGGACTAATTTCCACTTCAAGCGATCGGTATGGAGCGCCCTGACAGCCGCCTGTTGTCATTTACTTTTTAAGAAGATAGGACTTGAGAATAATCTTGTCCTTTTCTATTTTTTTCGGATGCCGAAAGCATTCAGCTTTTCGTAAAGATCATGGTACATAAAATCTGCAACATCCAGAGGACTCTTTCCGCTAAGCTTTTTCGACGGGAGCAGAGTCCACATGACTCAGGACGAGGTTTAAGTCATCCTGATTAGTCAGTCCGAGAGCGTTCAGGTCTGTCCCTTTGGGAAGAATGTAACGCAGTTCAATGTGTTTGTTCTCCAAAGAGCCTTTCTGTCCGGAACGCATGGGGTCACAATAGAAAACTCGTGTTCGTCTGGCACCATCAGCATCTGTCTCCATGGATTCGGCGGCAGTAAATTCAGTTCCCCGATCCGTCAGAAGAATGTGAACATATTTCCTGAATGTATCCCGGCCAAGAATCTTCTCCAGAAAGTCAATTCCTTCTTTCATGGAAAGAGCTGTTTTACGTTCCTGATAGATGGCAAAAAGGACCCCCGCACTCACGAATTTAAAGGTCTGGATGAACGGTCCATTGGTTTCGTCATTGTAAACGGTGTCCATCTGTGTCACGAACACATCCTGATGATCGGCAATATATTGCTCATAGTCCTTAAATGTGCGGCCATGAAGATACTTCCGGTCAATCCTTTTCTTATATCCCCTAGATTTTTTTCTTTGGGATTTTTACGGGATACCTTGCGGCGGAGATCCATGACAGTGACACCGGCAATTTCATGGAATACATTTCCCTCTATGTAGTTATAAAGAGTTTTCTCAGAAATCCCAAGCTCAGGGTGATTGGTAACGATCTGGTAGGGGGACTGCCCATGACCGAGCAACGGCTTGATGATGGCGGCCATCTCCTTTGCCTCCTGCACGGTAAGATTCACTCCTTGTCTGGAATCAATCAATGTCGTCCGGTAATCTATCTGGGCGTCTTCTGGACAGTATTGATATTTATCGAACCTACAGTGGCTCCAGTTAGAGCAGCCATTGCATGCACCGGGGGAACGGTCGCGCCTTGAGCAGTGAAAAGGATCATACTCCGGACAGTCGACAGTACACTGGCGTCCAAAGACGCATCTCTTGTAATGATTACACTCCAGAGGCATCTTGCACTTATGTGTCAGCTTACGGTGGAGCTTGATTTCCTTGCCAATGGTAGATTTATCCTTTCCTATCGTCTGGGCAATAGCGGTTTTGGTGGAACCGTTTGTTATGCCGGTAAAGATGATGCGTCGTTCTTCGAGGGTTAAATGCGAAAAAGCATTTGTTATACTCATGTAGGCACCTGCCTTTCCGGCGGCTGTCAGCTACATGAACTGTAAGACAAAAAGCCACAACTGGTTAAGTGGAAAGTGGTGAAAGACTAACGTCTACTTCGTCCCCTTTAGAGTGGAATTAAACTTTTCACTTCAGCATTGACTGCTACAGGTTGGAAATCCGGGAATCTAGGTTGACAAACAATCAAAAAATATTATAATAAAAACTGACTGAAGTCAGTCAATATATATATATGAGGTAGAATTTATATGGCAAAAACTAAAGAAGAAAGACGCAATGAAATCATTGAGACAGCTGGAAAGCTGTTTGAGGAGAAGGGATATGAGCAGACACAAGTACAGGATATTGTCAATGAAATTGGAGTAGCAAAGGGACTTTTCTATTATTACTTCAAGTCAAAAGATGAAGTAATGGAGGAGTTGGCAGATAGATATGCAGACGCGATAATAGATGCTGTCAATAAGTTGATAGATAAGGATATAACCACCTTTAACAAAATCAATCGTATTTTTCAAATTTTTATTGATTCGGCAGAAAAAAAGTTTGGCATATTTATGGGAATCCTAAATGTGAAAAACGGTAAAACACACGAGAGGATTTTTTTCAATGTTGGGAAAAAGATGGTTCCTCTTGTAACAGAACTTATACTTTCTGGAAATGATAATGGAGAATGCAACTGCAGCGATCCAAAGTTTATCACTGAGTTTTTGGTTTCAGGATTATTTAATATCATGAATCAAATTTCTCCAGATGAGAAAATCGATTATTTGAAGGAAAAACTACCAACAATCAAGACAATGATTCTTAAACTATATAATTTTGCTGAACAGAAGGAGAGCAAATGAGTAGAAATTACGTATACACAGAATTAACAAATGCCATTGAACAGGCGATGCTAGTAGGCGGACTTGAGTCAGAAAGTACGCAAATATCTCATTTCATTGCTGAGCATGGTGAACGTTTCCATTTTGATCCCGAAAAAGAACGATATTTTATTAATAGTTTTTATCCGTCTTTTCCTGGTAAAGCATGGGAAAGATTTGTTCAAGGTGGCTATAAGATGGTGTCACAAAATACACGAATACCTATTCAAGCAGATATTGTTGTAACTGGTAGATGTCATTGCCATTGTTGGCATTGCTTTAGAATCAAAGATCAAAAACTGACTTGACGCTTAGAGAAATCCATGGCATTATGAGTGACCTTTATGATATGGGGACAGCAACTGTTGGCATTACAGGTGGAGAACCTATGTTAAGAGATGATATCTGCGACATTATAAAACTAATCCCCGATGGAATTGAAGGGCAATTATATACAACTGGTCATAAAATAACATCGGATTTTGCGGAATTTCTATCCAATACGCACATAACAAGAGTGATCATTAGCCTTGATCACTATCAAGAAAATACGGCAAATCGTATGCGAAATTATTCAAATGCTTTTGCTGAAGCAGAGAACGCTATTCGTTGCTTAGTTAAAGCCGGTGTATATACAGCGGTTACAGTATGTATAACGGAAAGGCTACTAAACAGGGACGCCCTAGAACGTTACTTTGATCATGTCTGCCAACTTTCACCTGATGAAATCCGGGTGATTCTTCCTATCCCTCAGGGGAATCTGGAAGGAAAGTCAGTAACTAGACTCTATTCTCAGGCTATTGACTTTATAAAAGATATCAAAAGAGAATTTGCTACCAAGAAAAATTATCCAGGAGTAGTGAATTTTTGCGAATTTGAAAGTGCATCATACATGGGATGTAGTGCTGGTGCTAACTATATTTCTATTAATAACGACGGGCTCGTTACACCATGTGTAGCAGTTCCTTTATCTTTTGGTAATATCCGTGAGAACAGTCTTAAGAATATTTTTAAGGACATGGAGCGGTATTTTCCAAAATCTGGGCGTGTTTGCTATGGGAAGACTTCAGGAAGGGTAATGACAAGAAGCAAAGTAGATACGACAATAACACCGCTCAATCCAGAAGTATCAAAAAAAATAGCTTCTATGTGTACAGCATCATCTCACAGGGCCGCATTGTTTGACTGCTTCTGTAAAGGAATTTGAATAATAATATACTCGGAGGACAAATATGACTATCATAAAGGGTTCGGGGTCTTTTATACCATCAGAGCTGTCGGACGATGCTTACATCAATAAATATGGCAAAATGGTCCCGGCAGTATGTAAATTCGTTGCAAACCGTAAGCATTTCTCGGCTACATCACCTGTTAGCGGTGAAAAAATATTTACAAATCTGGAGATGGCTGAAAAAGCTTCACTTTCAGCCATGCATTCTGCTGGGATTAGTAACAAAGAAATAGACATGATATTGTATTCTAGCTGTACTCCAGATTTTCTTCTGCCACCTTGTTTTTCATTATTACAGAAAAGACTTGGAATCAAAAGGTGTATCGGATTTGATATTAGATCTGGATGTGCTGGTTTTGGTACAGCTATGACTATTGCAGATACCTATATAAAATCAGGTCAAGCACATAATATTCTATTAGTTGGATCTGATGTCATTTCTACACGATTTACTTCTCTGCCAGTCAAAGAGTATAAGCTTAAGCATGCTTTTAACCATATGTTTTTTGGCGACTGTGCTGGAGCCTTAGTATTATCGGACTCTAAAGATGCTGATCGAGGTATTTTGTATACAGAAATGTGTTCAGATCATGCTAATGCAGATATGGGATCCTGTATGCCAATTGGCGGATCTTTATATCCTTATCCGAATAATGATGTCAAAGAGGAGCAATGGCCGGTTTTTCAGGCTCCAGGCTTAAGTGAAAAGTACTTGTCTGAAGTTTTGATTTCTTCGCTGAAAACTTTTGAAAAAAACACAAATACAAATCTAAGAGATGTTGATGCATTTGTTATGCCAGTTGAATCGGAGATAATAAAGAAGCATGTATTAGAAGCGCTTCCTGCTATTCAAGAAAACAAAATATATACGGGAAGTGATGGCGGAGCTCTTGTTAATGCAGCAGTACCTTATGCTATTGATAAGGCGATTAGTGAGGGGAAAATTAAAAAGAATTCGAAAGTACTAATCTATGCTGCCGAAAATACACAATGGCAACATGCTCTAATTTATGTTAAGTGGTAGATTGTATTCTTTACATAGCGAGGTGAATATATTGAAAGCAGTTACATTTGAGAATGTATCAAAGACATATAATGTTGGAGACAGCGAAGTAACGGCACTTGATCATGTTAGCTTCAGCATTGAAGACGAAAGTGTCACTGTGATTTTAGGACCGAGCGGATCTGGAAAGAGTACGATGCTCAATCTTATAGGTGGCATGGATAGAGCCTCATCTGGGTGCATACGGGTGTCAGATACCGATATTTCAAAGCTCAATGAATTTGAACTAACCAAATACAGAAGGAAAAAGATAGGATTTGTTTTCCAGTTTTACAATCTGATACCCTCACTTAATGCGCTAGAGAATGTCAGTATTGTGGCTAAGATGACGTCACATTCGTTTGACGCAAAGGAAATGATCCGTAGTGTCGGGCTGGAGGATAGATGTCAGCATTTTCCTGATGAACTTTCAGGCGGAGAAATGCAGCGCTTGTCTATCGCGCGTGCCATATGTAAAAATCCTGACATTCTTCTCTGTGATGAGCCAACAGGGGCTCTGGACAGCGCTACAGGAAGGAGTGTACTTCAACTTCTTACGGATATGGCCAGGAAATATAACAAAACCGTAATCATAGTGACGCATAATGCTTCTATTGCGCTATGCGCTAATGAAGTGATACACCTAAAGGACGGTAGGATCGAATTTTCTGAGAAAAATGAAAAACCTTTGAAGGTTGACGAGGTAAACTGGTAATGGGTACACTGTTTCGTAAAATGCTTCGTGACATCTGGCGACTGAAATCTCAGTTCCTGTCGATATTTATCATGTGCGCTCTTGGAATGCTGATATACTCAGGTATCGAGGGAGTATGGAACGGTATGGAGCAGGAAGAGACTGCCTATTTTAAGGATTCAAATCTGGCAGATATCTGGATCAGTGGTCTCGGATTTGACAATGATGATATTGGACAGATCAAAGAGCTTGATGGGATAAACGAAACCCAGCTTTCTGCTGTAGAAAGCGCATATCTGGATAGCGATTCCAATGTCAATATCTGTCTTATATCCAACAAAGACAATAAAATATCAAAGCCTTTATGCATTAACGGAAATGAATATAAGCCAACAGAAGACGGCATCTGGCTGGATAAAGATTATGCAGACAATAAGAAAATCCATGTTGGTGACCAGATTCAGATATACTACGGTGAAAAAAGTCAAAAGTTAGAAGTTAAGGGATTGGTCTACAGCCCTGAGTATATCTGCTATACAGGTTCATCTACATTCATGGTGCCAGATCATTCGAAATATACCTATGGATTCATATCAGCAGATACTCTTTCTCAGATAGTCCCTAATGCAGCCTATAATCAGATAAAAATTACTACAGATAATATAACTGACGTGGATTCACTGCGCTCAGATCTGAAAACTATTCTCAATGATAAATATATGATGTGTTATGACAGAACGGAATACACACCTGTATCTTCATACATAAATAAGATCGGGCAGATAAAAAAGATGTCTGTCATGTTTTCACTCGTATTTTTTCTTCTGGCACTCCTTACCATTTACACAACTATGACAAGAATTGTCAGGAAGCAGCGTACACAGATCGGAATATTAAAGGCGCTTGGTTTTCATCCTCTTCAGATCCAGCTACATTATGCTGTTTACGGACTTGTCATCAGCATTCCAGCAGCATTACTGGGCTACGAGCTTGCACCATATACAGTAACCCCTGTCCTTCTTTCTCTGCAGAAAAAGTTTTACAGCATGCCTGAATGGCTGGGGCGTAATTCGTATTATTCAGTAATCCTTATTGTACTGCTTATCACTATCTGTACATTATCTGCCTGGATCTCATGCAGATCTATCGTAGTTGAGACACCGACTGATTTGCTCCGTGATTCTGGCAGGCAGAGTCAAAAAAAGGTCTTTGCTGAACATTTTAAAGTTCTGTGGAACAGACTGAGCTTTGACTGGAGGTGGATCATCCGAGATGCAGGACAGAACAAAATTCGTACAGCAATAGGAATTGTAGGCGTTTTAGGGAGCATGATACTTCTGATGGCAAGCTTCGGATTAAAAGACACTATCAACATCGTAAACAGTGAGATTTATGGCAGGCAATACACTTATTATGAAAAGTTAAATCTCAGCATGTCTCCAACAGAGGATGAAGTCAAAAAAATAGAATCTCTTCTGTCAGGCGACTGTCAGTGGGTAAGCGAACAGTCATGTGAGGCAAGAAGCTCAATGTCTGTTCATTCTGAAAGGCTGTTTATTATTGGTCAGGGTTATTTTTCACGACATATGATACTGATGGAAATGTGCTGGGACTACCTGTTGATGGAATAATTCTATCCAGTTCTTCAGCCAGAGATCTGAATGTGAAAGAAAACGGATTTATCAGCGTACTTATAGCGGGAAGGAGAAATTATCTGAAGGTCTCCCAGATAGCAGATATAAACAGCCCTCAGGGAATATTTATGTCGCAGTCATACTGGGAATCGCTTGGCAATACATTTACAGCCAGCGCATTATTGGCAGATGACAACATGAATCTGGGCGATGTGAAGCAGATGTCTGTTATCAAAGATTCAGTCAAATTGAAGAAACAATACAGTGAGTCCGAGGAATTGCTGGACAGCGTTCAGGGAGTAATCATACTTCTGATTGCAGCAGCCATTCTTCTAAGTGTTGTGATCCAGTATAATCTCGGATTATTGAACTTTACAGAAAAATACAGAGAATATGCCACACTTCGTGTTCTCGGCAGTTACAATACAGATATAAAGAGTCTGATCTTTAAAAGCAGCCTGATTCCCATGGTGACAGGGTGGATAATTGGCTCGATTGCTGGATGGTATTTTCTTGGACTATATGTCAGAACAGTCTCAACAACCACGATTTCATATTCACCTCATTTACGATTGATATCATATATAATTGTTTCATTAATCGTCGTAGGCTGCTCTCTTTTAATCCAGCTTATGGTGTGCAGGTTAACAGCACATATAGATATGGTCGAATCGTTGAAGTCGGTCGAATAAAATGTTGTAATAAAACGGAATATTCATTCTTAAACAACTCCCGTCTTTGACAGTTGCGAAAGAGTCAAGAGCCCATAAACGGCGTAATTACACCATTTATGAGCTCTTGTTTTCTTTTTGAATTCTAGCAATATTTCTACTTTCTCGTTGCGGTTAAAAACTTTTTTTTTCTCTTTGAGATACAATTTCGTAATCCGTTCTGAAATCAAATGCGTCGTGTAGTTTATCTGTAAGGTCGGTTCGGGTATACTCAGGGATATAGCCTTCACCGGGGACTATCAGCATGTTCATTTCTTTCAGTGTTCTTATGATGTTTTCAGTGGCATAGCTCTCGCCTAACTTCTTTTCCAGAATGCGATAAAGAATCAGTGCGGTGAAGCAGGTAATGAAATGTGCCGTGATTCGATCTTTTCTACTGAGATATATCGGTCTGGCTTGAAATTCACTCTTCATAATCCGGAAACATTCTTCAATCTGCCATCGTTTTTGATTAATACTTATAATCGTTGCCACGTCATCTTCCAGGTTTGTGCATACGGCATAGAAACCGTCATAACGTTCCCATCTATCGAAGGGATCATTTTATCTGCAATCTCGCCGTCAGAAATACAGCGATTCTGACGAATAAAACGCTTGGGATCGTTCGGACGTTTTTCTGATGTCCTTCAGAAAGAGGTAGCCTACGTTTACGCTACGGCAGCTTTCTTTCTTAATCAAGGTCGAAGAGGAATACTTAAGTAGTACTTTCCCAATCTGTTAGACTGTATGGGATTTCTCCCGTAAGTCTTGGCTATGTTTGTCTCTTAGGTTTACCGTCTTCTTTAGTTTTGGATGCGGTTTCTGGAGCAGTAACTTTTGGTTTGTTTTTACTTTCGGGCGGACGACCCCGTCTCCGCCTGGCACCTGATCATCATTAAGCTGATCCGTTTTCTTTGATTTGTTCTTGCTCCCTGCAGGTCTGCCCCGTTTCTTTTTAGGTGGTTCTTCTGACTTTGGAAGCAGGCCCAGATTCTGAAGGATTTCGATATGTGATGGATTCATCCGAATTAATCGCCAGGCGCTATTGTCAATACGGGCTTTCTTCGCTCTTACGAGAATCGACATGATTTTCTTATACGTATGATTCTCCAGCAGATCAGCTTTATCAAATGCCTTGATCAGACGGAATGTCAGGACTGTAGACAAGAAGTCACAGAACTCACTTCCTATTACAGAGTAGTCATCCTGTATCCGGGTTTCATCGAATTCACATGCGGATTTATAGAAACGCATGGCAACTTCGATTTCCCAACGTTTGTCATAGGCTTTATAGGCGATTTCCGGAGGAAGATCCAGATCACACTCAAGTACAATCGTACCGAATGTCTTCTGTTTCTGGCGAAGAGTTTCGAGATCATAAGTCTTATTTTTCTTCGCCCGGCTGAGCCAGTCACGTTCCTCTTTGGCAGCTTTATAGCTGTCGCGATACGAATAGAGCCATTTGTTGGTTCCAACACACTTCTCTTTCCGGAAGGTGATTCCTTCGTATCCTGGGAGAAGGTCTGTGAAGTCAAGCATGTTGTGCCGCTCGATCAGCTTGGAATTTCGCTTGATTGGATTCAGGTAATGCAGATCCGGATTTTTCTCAAGGTGTTCATGGGCGGATGCTTCCGGAAAACCTTTGTCCGCAACAATGATGCCCTGCGTGATCTTGTTCTGGGCAATGAATTCGCTGTAGGAAGTGGCGTTCAGCATGTTTCCAGGGAAGCATTTGGAGCAGACCGGCTCCATCTCTTCCAGATCAAAGGCAAACAGAACAGATATGTCTCGTGTCCCTTTTGTCTTTGCTTTTCTGGAGAAATCCGAGAGGGAGTTGACTTCGGATTCGTCCGATTTCAGCGTTCCATCGATTAGAAGATGGTGATCCATGGAAACAGCTGCAGCACGGTTCTGCATGAACTTGACAGTGCGGGACAATGCCTTGCCAAGATCATTCAGAAATGTCGAAACGGTATTCTTTGACAACGAAACGTCCGGATACAATTCGGACAGAAAACTGGTATCGTATGCCTCCTTAAGTTCATAATCCTTGATGCCCTTATCGCAGCCCCTGAGGATAGCAATACAGTAGATTTTTTCTGCATCTGTTTTGCTGTAAACCGCAAGCAGTTCATCCATAATGCTCTTAAAGAGCTGATCACAGAGAATAACGTTTGCCCAATCCTTTAGATCTATAGGTGCAGTTGCGACATCAGTGGGCTCATCCTTCGTAATCGGAACAAATTTGCCGTCAATGATGTGCCCAATAGTAGGCCCATTAACTGGAAGATGACGGCCGTTCACGTTGCGGCATCCGACCCGCTGACGAACAGCAAAGAGGTCTTTGTTTTTTCCATAACGGATCACAACAGTATTCTTAGGTCTGGAAACAGCAAGGATTTCGCTGGGTATCGGCATTACGGATTCTCCTTTCATATAGACTTATACTAACATATATTAGACTATATTTCCAGAGAAATCATTCTGAAATGTCGACGAATTTCAAGGTACTTTAGAGTTAAAACTGAGGATTCCAGCCTTGTATTTGGGAGAATTATTAGGTTTTCCTTCCAAAAATGTAGTGATCAGCCGGATAAGACTTGCTGGTATAGCGTTTTGTATAGTCTCATCGGTTGGGAAAGTTATACTTAAGCATAATGTCTTTTTTTGAAGCTTTTTCTTCTGCGGAGCGTTTGGCGGCGTATTGCTTTGCCCACTCCAGCGGAGTAAGATCTCCGCAAACTTTCAGAAGTTCATCTTCCGAACCAATCTTCTCTATCGTCTTAGTAGTGGATTTACCATCTACCCAAACTGATTTACTCAGGTAATAGATGGTCTGATTCTTAGATTTTGATACAGATACTTTCATGACGCAGTCCCTCCATGCGCCCGTTATATCATATATATAGCCAAATATAGCTAGTACTATTTTTGGAAAATTTGACAAAAAAAATACAGGCTTTTCAAGGCCTGAGGAGATTTTGGAACTATGTAACTGTCAAACTCCCGGGATTTTTCTACATGAAAAAAATGCAGATTGGAACAATAAAATCATACAAATATCTTGATTAAAGCTCTATTTAGAATATAATCTGTTTTATATAGATGAAAAAAATGTTCCATTCTGCAAAAAAATCATGGAGATTGATATGCTACCAAGAAAGCAATATGTTAATGAGTTGATGAGATTAAAAGAGAACGGAAGAGTTAAGATTATTACCGGTCTTAGACGAAGTGGCAAGTCAGTCCTTCTTTTTGACTTGTTTCGTCAGCAACTCTTAGACGAAGGAGTTGTTCAGGAACAGATTATAGGGATACAGTTGGATGATTTGCGAAATATGAAATATCGAGATCCACTTCATTTGGATGAATATATTAGAAGCCAAATTATAGATGCAAAAAAGGTTTTTTATGTATTTATAGATGAGATACAGCTGGTTTCCGAAGTAAAGAATCCTTATGTGGACAATCAAGAAGCAAAGATTAGTTTTGTAGATGTAGTTCTGGGGCTCTTGAAGATAAAAAATGTGGATGTCTATGTGACCGGAAGTAACTCAAAGATGCTTTCGTCAGATGTGCTTACGCAGTTTAGGGATAGAGGGGATGAGGTCAGAGTATTTCCCCTTTCTTTTGCTGAGTTTTATGATGCTTATGAAGGAGATAAGCGGGAGGCCTGGCAAGAGTATTACACCTATGGCGGAATGCCGATGATCTTGGAAATGGATACGCATGAACGGAAAAGTAAATATCTTCGAGATCTATTTGAAAGAACTTATATTAAGGACATCATGGAGAGAAATAAGATCAAGAACGACGAAGAGGTACTGGCTATACTTCTTGATATCCTGGCATCTGGGATTGGTTCATTGACAAATCCCGGTAAACTGTCCAATACTTTTAAGAGTGAAAGAAATATATCCCTTGCACCGGATACCATTGATAGATATTTGCATTACTTTGAGGATTCCTATCTGCTTCAAAAGGCAAAGCGTTATGATGTGAAGGGAAAAAAATATATCAAGACACCGTCCAAATATTACTATACTGACTTAGGGTTACGGAATGCCAGACTTGGATTTAGACAAATCGAGGAAACGCATTTGATGGAGAATGTTCTCTATAACGATTTAATACGGCGAGGCTTTGATGTAGACGTCGGAGTCGTAGAGATTGCAACTATGGAAGAGGGAAAAAAAGTACGGAAACAGTTAGAAGTGGATTTTGTGCTTAATAGGGGAAATGACAGGTACTACATTCAGTCGGCACTAAGCATTGCAGATCCGGAAAAGAAAAAGCAGGAAATCGCATCTCTCCTCAGAATACCGGATTCGTTTAAAAAGATGGTTGTGGTCAAAGACTATTTAAAACCTTGGAAAGATGATAATGGAATCCAGTATGTGGGGATAGAGCATTTCCTCAGGGATGAAAATATCCTTGTGGGATAAAATAACTAGACAGCCCCCTTTTGTCATGATAGGAGCATCGCATGAGAGAATTTAAAAGCATATCCGGCCTGTATGACGGCAACTTAGCCTTATCCATAGCGCCGGCCCTCACCCCCAAAGGGATAGAGGAAAATCCATTGTTTTTTCATGGAGAAATCGTAAATCCTGCGATTATCGCGGGAGGACTTTTGGTTCTTGCGGATATTGTGAGCACAAGATATTTTCAGTATGTGCCTGTAGCGCAGAAGGATCCCGTACTTTCTGCTCAGGGGGATAGGCTAAGAGCGGAATGCTTTTCGGCTTGTAACGGTGTTTATGCAAGGCTGGATATATTTCAAACTGCCTTGGACGGAGAAATCCTTTACGGCACTACCAATGTGGATATAGGCGTCAAGCTAAGACAAGCCCTTTGTAAAGTGAGGCAGGGAGATAAATTGAAGTTTCTTATCGGTGAGGAAGGCTGGAAGAGCGTGCACTGTAAGGCGCTTTCGGATGGAACTTTGCTTACGGATATCCTGATAGAGCGCCCCGTGCAAATGCCGGATCGCTGGATTCGAGCTTTGGGAAATTGCGCCGTGCTTCATCAAAAAATGAAATACAAATTCCATCTGGAAGGAATGCAGGCAAAGGCCTTTATTGCAGGGCTTCCTCCTGTTACCGGTAAGGAACAATCCGGATGGCTATGCCCTACAAAAACCGGTGCAATTTTAAAGCTACGGGAAGAAAAAGACAGCGTATATATCAGCGGTCTTCATAGGCTTAGCGGGCTGAAGCGCCTCATGAGCCATGTGAACAGGATTAACTTTTATGCTCCGGAAGGGGTTGCTCCCGGGCAAATGATGATAGAGGTCTGTATGAGCGGCGCAAGCATTACCCTGAGCCTTACGGCGAAGAGCTATGAAGGCTATTCCGGAGAAGGGGCTTTGCTGGAGGCGCTTTCAGACTTAGAGACTTTGGAATGTGCCGACAGAATTGATAATGAACTGAATTTTGAGCCGAAAATTAAACTTGAAAATATCTCTACATCCTTAGGCGCGGATAAGAAAAATGTTCATGATGCTATGGAACTGCTAGCCGTTTCAGGAAAGCTGGGCTTTGATGTCCATGAAAATGCATTTTTCCATAGAGAGCTTCCGGATGACCCGGATAGAGTATTAAAGGACAATCCGAGACTTGTGGCGGCAAAAAAGCTCATGGAAGACACCGTTTTTGTGGGGGGTTCCCTTTGGTATGTGAAGTCGGGGGAGACAAACTACAGAGTGCTTTACCCGGAAGGATCCGGAGTGGAAAATGCAAAATGCACTTGTACGTGGTATTTAAAGCATCGAAACAGCAGGGGCCCTTGTAAGCATATTTTGGCAGTAAAATTAAGACAGGGACTGTAATTCCAAGCAGGCAGGAAATATGGTCAAAAGATTAAAATATAGTAGGCAAGCAGATAAAGGAGTTTACTATGGCGAGCAAACTGGAAAGGGCTGTTGCAATCTACCGTTCTTTAGGCTATGAGGAAAGCCCTTATGAAAATATTTTAAGCCTCGGGATAGGAACGAAGGAAGAGCAAGCTATTGCAAGGGATGGACTAAAATCCGGAGAATGGGTGCAAATCAAACAATTATCCGAGAACAGCTACGGCTTTGCTCCGGTTGTGGATGTAGATCTAAAAAAGCTTGCTGTTTTTGCCGTTCGTATCGGTGTGGAGGCGAAGAGGGCGGTAAATGTGATAGGCCGGGGAGATGAAATTGCTCTTCAGGCAATTATGGATAGAGGTGAGAACTATGCAATCCATTTCATTTCCGCTGCCGAAAGCGGCAATAGGAGAGCCTGGGAGCATTCCCTCTCCGTCCTTGGTATGCTCTGCCTGAAACTTCTCCACAGGATGAATCTCCCTATTCCGGAATCCGTGGAGTATATGAAGGACTGGGCAGCCGCTTCCGCAGTGATTTTACTGGGAGCAAAAAAGGATTATCTCTTCGATGAGAGCTTTACGCTGGAGAAGGAAGAAATTCTTGGAAGATTTATAGAGCATATCGAAAAGGGAATTTCCCTAAATATGCCGGGAACAGGACCCTTTCCCGATTTGCTTTTCTTTGGAGTGGAGAATCATTTGCTTAGTAAAGAAGCGGCAAAAGAGTATATCTTTGATGCGCTTTATATTGCGAAAAGACCCGGGGACAGAAAAGCATGGGTAGAGCTTTTGGATAAACTTGGCTGTGCAGAAAAGGATTATATAGATAGGGCGGAAAATCTTATTCCGCTACTGGGACTGGGGGAGAGTCCTCTTATAGAGCGATTTGCCCCTGTTCTTATAGAAAATATTTCCGAGGAACTTCTTTATCCGGTACTCATTTCCTGTACTTCCGCTAAGGTCAAGAAAACGAAGAAGATGCTTTTAAATTCTGTCTTAAAGCGAGAGAAGCCAAAATCCGCCAATGACTTTGCAGAATGGCTTTCCCTTTATTTGCAGGATGAGGATAAGAGCATTGCCGGTCTTGCAGAAAAATTGGCTCTGTCCTGGGGGCTAAGATTAGAACAAGAAGAAAGTAATGAAGAATTGCGGGGCTTGTGGAGAGAATGCCCCAAGCTTTGGAAAGTTCCAAGATTTAGCTTGGGAGATAAAACGGCGGAAAGCTTAACCGACATGGTTGCCCTGCTTTCCGAGAGAAAGGACTGCGTGGAAGATCTTCTTTTTGAGCAGTTCCTTGCCTTGGCAAATCAAATCGCATACAAATCCTGAAGAAGCCAAAATGAGTCTTCTGGGAATTCCCAACAGCGATTCCGGTACTTTGTGGACATTGGGGAGATGGGCAAGAGGAATAGAAATCAAGCCGGTGGAGGAAAGCCGGCAAAGATTTTGGCAGGGGGAGAAAGAAAATGTAAGGATAGAGTATCGGGAACTCTTAACCATGCGAAGAGAGCTTCTTTTTCGTACCATGGGACAATGGCCCTGCTTACTCAGCACCCCAAGCTTTGAAGACTTAAGCATTTCCGTAGAGGATTTGCTGGAGCGACTAAGTCTGTACCGAGCGGAAAAATTCTCCTACGTATCGGAGCCGGATTTACAGCTTGCACTAACAAGACTAGATATGGAGACATTTTCACAGGAAGATATAAGCAAATGCAAGGAAGAAAGAAGCAAATGCGTGGAAAAGCTACAAGAGCTTGACTTAAAAATCCAGCTTCCCTCCGGAGGATTTTTGCAAGATGAAGAGGGAAAGGACATTTTGCTGGGGGAGTTGCTTGCAGCTTATTTGCAAGACCCCTATGTAGAACCGGTGTTTTTCCCGGGAGAAACGCCCTATTGGAAGGTAGAATTAAAAATGCCGGAAAGCATTAAGGCACTACCTTATAGACTGTCTTACAGTCATAACGCACAGTTTTCGATTTTTCCGAATTGGGGAGATTATTCCCTTACGGCGGTGCATAGAGATTTCGAAGTTTATCATGGACAAGGCATCATTTTGCGACAGCTGGCAAGAAGGAGGAAGCCCTTAAGTAAAGGGGCGCTGATGAACTGGATTGCGGTATTTGGGAGGCTCAGTGATGAAAATGCGGAGGAGGCACTGAAAGCAAACAAAGAAGCTTGGGAAAGAGGCCTTTTGCTTCCGGGGATAGCGGATATTTCCTATTTGGATTGGAGCGGCGGGGAGCTGTCTAACTTGGCAAATCTAGCTGCCGCCATGGACTTCATGGCAAATGAGGGGATGCTGAGTTTAGTATGGAAAGCAGCTTGTGACGCAGTGGAAGAGTCCTTAAAGATGCCCAGAATCCTAGCAGGAACTGCGGAGCTTGTAAAGTTTTTAAGAGATTATCTGGATGAGGTGATATTTGCGGTAGAAAAAAAGCTTGCGCCTAAAGAAGCACTGGAAATGAAGCCCATCCGCATTTTGGCGGGAAAAAGCGGCTCCTCGAAGGCCGTAAGCTATGCAAAGGAAATCCTTGAGAAGTTGCTTTCCATAGAGACAGAGCAGATACAGAATGTTAAAAAAGTAGGCTTAAGAGAGAATCAAGGAACTATAGACGATACATCAAAAAGTAAAATAATAGCTTCCGTAGAGCCCCCCGCTGACTTTGAGAAAGTATGGCTTCCTTTACTGGAAGGAAAAGAACTCATAGAAGACCATGCTACTTTTCGGATAAAGGCCATAGAACTAAGAAAAAAGGAAAAAGTTTTTCAATTCGACCTGGATTTGCCGGAGGATTCGGACTGTTCCTATCAGGTGGTCATTTCCGGATGGTTGTATGGTCTGGCTCACGAGGGACAGGTTTCAGGAACCAAGGTAGACCGTAGGGGAGACCGAAACGACAAAATAGACGCTGAAAGAAGTATGGCTTCATTATGATAAGGAAAAAGGGAAGATTGTAGTAAGCGAGTTTAGAAACTGGAGAGGGGGAGACAAGGCTCCTCTGGTAGGGGAGGCTACGCCCTATTCCAAACTGTTTTTAAGCTTTGTTGTAGCGCTCCTGGCTCAGGATGGAGATAGCATCTACGGGGCAAAGAGTCTGTTTAAAGAATTGGTCCAATCCGGTACATTATCGCTAAAGACAGTGAGGGAAATTACAAGGCTTCTCTTAAGCTATGAAGAAATCAGTCCTGCCAAGCTTGTGCGAATTGTGGAAAAGGAAGGCGGATTCTTAAGCATTTGCTGGGGAATGCTTTGGGAATGTATAAAGGATGCGGGAGCGAAAACGGCGGAAACAGGAAAACCGCCTGTCTGGATTAACAGAATTTTAGATATTTGCATCTATTATGCAGCGTATTTAAGAGAAGCCGCTACAAGAGGATCTATTTCGAAAGAAGATGCCCTGTGGCCCGGTCTTTTGGAAATGGCAAACTGTGGTGCGAAGTCTACTGCGGTTAAGAAAGCGAAGGAGCTTTTCGAAATCTTGGGAATCGGCTAAATATAGAGTTAGTAAAGGAACAAGAGGGAGTGTAAGCATGGAACTACTGGATTACTTAGCATGGAGAAATGATGTTCCTCTATCGGTGTCCCCTTTTAATGAGGTGGACAATGTTATCCTTGCCTATTTGTCCTATATTGATTTTGCTACGTTACGGCAGGAATGGGATGGCTTCTATGATTTAAAGGAGCTGTTTCAGAGCTTTTGCGAAAAGTATTCCATGGAAGAAATCGGGAAATCAGGACAGTTTACGGAGCGAGCGCCGCTATTGCTACAAAAGATGATGGAAGGAGCACGTTTTCATGATACAAAAGTTGGGTATTATGTGAAGGATTTTGACAAAGATACGGTAAAGCAATTTGCTGCCCTTTGCTTTTTACTTCCGGATGGCACTAACTACGTTTCTTTTCGAGGGACAGATGAGACCATTACCGGTTGGAGAGAAGATTTTCTCATGAGCTGCCAATCGGAAACCGCAGGCTCCAAGGAGGCGGTGAGCTATTTCAATAAAGTAGCTAAATCTTTAGAGGGAAAGTTTATTCTGGGAGGACACTCGAAGGGCGGGAACTTCGCCATGTATGCGGCAGCCTTCTGTGAGGCTGAGTACAAGGAACGTATTGTACAAGTTTATAATAATGACGGCCCGGGCTTTCGGGAGGAGATTATTCAGTCTCCGGAGTTTCAGGAGATACTGCCTAAAATTCTTACCATCGTTCCTCAGAGCTCCATTATCGGGCAACTTCTGTCCAATCCCGCAAAGCAACATGTGATTCACAGTACTGCAAAGGGCATTTTGCAGCATGATGCCATGACCTGGGAAGCGGAAAAGGATTCCCTAGTCTCTTCAGAACTGGATGAGCTTAGTGAGTACACGAAAACTACCTTGGGAAGCTGGCTGGAAACTATGGACGATGAAACGAGAGAATCCCTTTGCACAACGGCATTTTCCCTGATTGAAAGTACAAAATCAGAGACCTTTATAGAGTTCTCCGGAAATTTAATGAAGAACATGGAAACCATCTGGAAGGAAATGGGAAAGCTTCCGGAGGATAAGAAAAAAGAAATTGCTGAAGTGAAAAGTTTAATTCCACTCTAAAGGGGACGAAGTAGACGTTAGTCTTTCACCACTTTCCACTTAACCAGTTGTGGCTTTTTGTCTTACAGTTCATGTAGCTGACGCGTTACATTTCTTCCCAAAGGACCAGACCTGGAGCAACTCTCAGACTGACTAATCAGGATGACTTAAACCTCGTCCCCTGAGTCATGTGGACTCTGCTCCCGTCGAAAAGCTTGGCGGAAAGAGTCCTCCTGGATGTTGCAGATTTATATGTAGTCTTTACAGCTGAATGCTTTCGGCATCCGAAAAATAGAAAGGATAAATCATCCTTTAAGCAAGTTGATAGAGAGCAGTAAAAAAGCCGCCGTTTCCCAGATTAAAAGCGGCGGACAGACGGTAATCAGTCAACTACAGAGCAGCGGACAGGCACTGCTTAGCCAGATGCAAACAAGCGGTCATGCGGGCAATGGTCAGGTGATGGGAAAGACAAAGGAGGGGGGAGAGGAGGATTTCAGATGAACGAAAAAGAAGAAATACTATTTATGCAAACCAAACTCATCAGATTGGCAGCAGAAGAATGGAAACTTTCCATGGATAAAATACTTTCTTTAATTTAAACAGGCGAATGTTTTAGACTATATAGAAAAGGCTTATGGAATCTTCCATTGCGAGGGAGACGAGGCAGTGTTGCAGGATATTGAAGAATGTCTTGATGCGAAAGGATTAAAGATACATGCTTGAGTTAAAAGAAAGCCTAATTCTTTATCATGGAGGTTATTGTGAGGTATCGAGACCGGACTTAAGGAAATGTGCCAAAATGAAGGATTTTGGACAAGGGTTTTACCTTATAAGTTCTAAAGAGTAGGCAGAGAGTTTTTTTGAAATTATATAAAGAAAAGAAGAAAAACGGAGCATTTCAACATGATCATCAACACAGGACAGCGAACGGATATCCCCGCCTTCTATTCCGAGTGGTTTGCAAACAGACTGAAGGAGGGACTTGTCTGTGTCCGCAATCCATATAATCCGAATCAGGTAAACCGGTACCGGCTCGATTCTTCTGTGGTAGATGTGATCGGATTTGTACCAAGAACCCGGTACCCATGTTTCCATATATGGAGCTTCTGAAAGACTATGGACAATACTGGTTTGTTACCATCACGCCCTACGGACGGGATATAGAGCCGAATGTGCCGGACAAGCATCTTCTGTTAGATCATTTCAGGCATCTTTCAGATATGGTCGGTGTGAATTCTGTCGGATGGCGATACGATCCGATTTTTCTCTCCAGAAAATATACGGCCGAATATCACTTACGGGCATTTGAACAGATTGCAACTGCGTTGGACGGTTATACAAATACAGCGGTGATCAGCTTTATTGACCTTTATCCGAAGGTGAAGCGCAATTTTCCGGAGGCGCATGAAGTAAGTAAAGAAAGCGGAATTATGCTGGGCAGGGCATTCATTGAAATTGCAGGTGCTCACGGAATGACGCTGAAACCCTGCGCAGAGGGAAATGAACTTGCTGCATACGGAGCGGACTGCGATGGATGTATGCGGATCAGCGATTATGAAAAGGCCATCGGTAAGCGGTTAAATGCTCCGAAAAAGAAATGTGCAAGAGCAGAATGTGCCTGTTATCTCACTTGTGATATAGGAGCATACAATACCTGCAAGCATCTTTGTAAATATTGCTATGCGAATGCCGCACCTGAAAAAGTGCTGGCGCAGAGCAGGCAGCACGATCCTAAATCTCCGTTTCTGATCGGAAACTATAGAAAAGACGATAAGATTCATGATGTTCCGCAGAGGTCGTGGATCGATGAGCAGACGGTCTTTCAAGTCGAGGGAAAATAAATGAGACCTATTTGCAATATAAGGGAGTTCAGTAAAAACGAGGAACACCTGAGTATAAAAAACGAGATATTTCCGGATCCGATATATCAGAAAGGCAAAATCCTCGAGTATTTACAGGGATTTAATCCAGACTGTGCCGCTGGTATGAGCCTTAAGGACGAGATAACCGGGCAGACTACGGATAAGGGCGTCTCCGGCTACTCCGACGAGGAGGGCAGCTGGTATTGGGACGATCGAATGGTCTATCACTTCGAAAAGTACAATATGCGGCTTTCCGAGGATTTCCTCGATTACGTATTAAGTAAATAAGACGGTTACAACCTCATACGTTAAAACGGCACCTCGCCTCCGGGCTGGGTACCTTTTTATTGGTCTATAATCCGAGACCTTAAAGGCGGATGATTCGTAGGACGATGGTAAATCCTTAAAATAACCTAAATGCGAAAGGATCTTGAAGGGAACGATACGCGGAGGCACATGTATATGGCATTTAAGAATTACCTATTTTCGTTATATCCAAACTTTCCACGTGATTTTTTGATTCAAACAAGAAAAGATCCTGATACGTGTAATGGAGAGCTGTATAGCGATTTATTAACGGTGTTTTTTGGCGATAAACAATTAAAATCCTTGGGATTAGCTTCGGTAAAGAAAGAGAAACAAAAGTATCAAGGTCGGTTCTACTATACATTATTTGTTAATAAGGGCAAATATTTGCTTTCTTCCGATTATATAGGAGCCTCCATATATTGGGCAATAGAAGCAGGATTAAACAAAGAAGAGATTGTTCAATTTCTTAAGATATCCAGAACATTAGGAGGTCATATCGTTTTTCCAAGAGGAAATGGTACACCAACAATAAATCAGGCGAGAGGTGGAGAAAAAACCTATTATGATAGATTTGATTTAACGCTATTGGCGTTAAAGAAGTGGTATTTAGGTGATGCAGATACAAGGATCGGAGAGGCGATAGAAAGAGGGAAGGATTGGTTTAATCTTTTTGGCAGGGGAATAGAAGGGTTCCACAATTTCATCCATTTTTTTCATTTGGAAGATTTCCTGTTTGAAGATGATAAAATTATAGATTTAATTGATTCTGATTTAGATCAGGGTATTCGTACAGAGCTTAAGACCGAGAAAATAGATATACCGAAGGATAAGGAGGGTTATAAAAGATACTTCCGAAATAGCAATCAGATTGTTAGGAACAGAACAACAATACTGGAAAGGCTTTTAAAAGGATAAAAGAAATGGAAACCAATCCGAAACTACGAAGGAGGATCATACCGATATGTCTGCAAGATATTTCAATCAGAGGCTGGATATGTATTTGCCCATTTGGGATCAGTAAGAGTAAAACAGAAGGATAAATTTCAACATGAAAATTGTAGAATATGGAAAACAAAATAGAGACGTTATCATGCTTCTTCACGGTGGTGGATTGTCGTGGTGGAATTACAGAACCGAGGCAGAAATACTAAAAGATCGTTATCATGTTGTACTGCCGATTCTTGATGGTCATGCGGGCAGCGATGATGATTTTATTAGCATCGAGAAGAATGCAAGTCGAATGATCTCGTTTATCGACAAACAATATGGAGGCACGGTTCTTCTTATTGGAGGTTTGTCCCTCGGTGCGCAGGTACTGTTAGAAATGCTGACACAGCGGAGTCATATTTGTCAATACGCTGTCATTGAGAGTGCATCTGTCATTCCTTCCAAGTGGATAAAGGGTTTGATCTTGCCAACTGTTTCTCAGAGTTATAGACTGATTCGCAAGAAATGGTTTGCAAAAATGCAATTTCATTATCTCCATATACATGAAACTTTGTTTGAAGACTATTATCGAGATACAGCGAAGATTTCAAAAAATAACATGATTGCATTTCTGGAAGCCAATATATCTTATGAAATGAAGTCTGGATTACAGAACGCCTGCTCCAGAGTACGTGTAGTTATTGGAGAGAAGGAACAGCCCAGGATGCTCCGTTCAGCGGAGCAGTTGTATAAGGGAATGCCCGGCAGTTGTCTTGAAATAAAAGGCAAGCTACATCATGGAGAGTATTCCATCAATTATCCAGATATGTATATAAAAGAACTTCTCGACTTCGTTCAGACTTAAATAGAATCTCACTCAGTGGGGGCCTTCAGATCCTGTGGCTATACAGCGCGGGCACAAAAATTGTTGTTGCCATTGCGCTTGTTCATGTTCTTGTATTAGATACAATGGATCGTAGAGCAGATCTTGGCGATGTCATAGTGCAGCTTTCGAAAATTCGTAAGAGGGTGTCAATAGCCATTTAGATAATTTTCTAAATTCCTATTGACACCCCATCTTTGCAGGTAGTACACTGTTATTTAGAGGTACTTCTAAATACAAAATGAAAGGAGCCGTTGGAATGGCTTTTGCAGAAACCTTTAAAGCTTTGTCGGACCCTGTGCGACGACAGATTCTGGAACTGCTGAAAAAAGGACCCTTATCAGCCGGAGATATTGTTTCCCACTTTGATATGACCGGTGCGACCATTTCCTACCATCTTAAAATTCCTGAAACAAGCCGATCTTGTTTTTGAGAGTCGAGAGAAAAATTTTATTTATTACCAGTTGAATACATCCGTGTTAGAAGAAATCATGCTGTGGATGTCACAGCTGAAAGTAGGAGACCTTAGATGCTGAAAGAAAATAAAAGAACCTGGATTATTACAAATATTGTGGTGGTTCTCCCCGTGTTAATCGGTGTAATTTTCTGGAACCGTTTGCCTGATGTGATGGCGACCCATTTTGGAATGAATAACGCAGCCAATGGTTTCAGCAACAAGGCAATGGCAGTGTTTGGATTACCGGCATTCCTTTTGGTTGTGCATTGGCTCTGCGCGTTTGCAATTGCTCGCGACCCGAAGAAGCAAAATATCAGCGCCAAGATGTATCGGCTTGTTCTGTGGATTGCGCCTGTGATTTCGCTGGTCGTTGCAGCTGTAATGTATCCGATGAACCTGGGATATCAAACGGACATTACATTCTATATGGTACTGTTTGTAGGTGCATTTTTTGTCGTGATTGGAAACTACCTGCCAAAAGCAAGACAGAATTACACCATCGGAATCAGAATTCCATGGACGCTTGCAAATGAAGAAAACTGGAATCGAACGAATCACCTTGCTGGGTATCTTTGGATGATTGGCGGAATCGTTATGATTTTCATTTGCTTGACGCGGATTGTTGGGGTGGAATGGCTGATCGGTGTCCTTCTGATCATGGTACTGGTGCCCATTATTTATTCTTATTGGTTGCACGCTCAAAAGGGTCTATAACTTTTGCACTTCAAATCGGGTAAAAGGGTAGACTCCATTACAATTACAAGCCATTATAGAGACCATGAAGGAAAGGTGATAAAGAAGGGAGAGCAAATCGGTGGTGAAGGTTTATTGTTATAGCCGTTGCACAACCTGCAAGAAGGCTTGCAGTGGCTGGATGATAACAGAATTGAGCATGAGGTCATTGATATCAAGGAAGACCATCCGGATGAGAATGCGCTACAGAAATATTATGAGATGAGTGGTCTGCCATTGAAACGCTTCTGGAACACCAGTGGCATCCCGTACAGAGAGAAGGGACTTTCCAGAAAGCTACCAGATATGAGTGAAGAGGAGCAGCTGGCTCTGCTGGCAACGGACGGTATGCTGGTCAAGCGCCCCCTGTTGATCGGCGATGATTTTGTCCTGACTGGATTCAAGGAATCAGAATGGACGGAGAAACTGTTGTAAGTGGAGCGATGGAAATATCACTGTACCTGCTCGACATGTGTAGAACATAGCCATGATGGAAAAGTAAAGTGTGATAATATTGCTTAAAACAAGGACTTCACCATAGTGACCTTGCAGAAAAGGAGGATGAAGCGGAGCTTGGTTATTGGCTGGGAGTTGATTATTGGGGACAGGGCATTGTGCCGGAGGCGGCAAGAGAGCTGCTGCGTCATGCTTTTTCGGATCTGAGCCTTGTTCGCATCTGGTGCGGCTATTTTAATGGCAACGAGAAATCAAAGCGTGTTCAGGAAAAACTTGGGTTCAAGTATCAATGGACCTCTGGGGATGTGCCAGTGTCGCTGCTGGGCGAAACAAGAAAGGAACATGTGAGCCTACTGACGAAAGAAGAATGGGGAAAGCTTATTACGCTGTATACACCGTCTATCGAAGCGCTCAAGACGCACGAAAGTTTAGAGTAAAAAGGAGAGAATACCTGATAAACCAAGCAGTAGGAGGCAGAAATATAAAGGTGAACAGTGGTGCATAAAGAGCTTCAGGCTTCCAAGAGTCCTACAACGGTATCTATTTCCCAGTGGCCGCATTCGATTCTGAGCGAAGCAATCTCAGGGCGTTCATCTATACTGGATCCAAGAATGCGCTTATTCTTACGAACTTTATGTGCTTTGTGGTCCTTCTCAAAGCCTCAGGAACATCGAATGGTGTAATAGGCAGATTCCCAGCCCACAGCTCAGTGTATAGTGTCTTTGTACAAGGGATTTTATCTGCTGCAAATAGTTCGTGTTTTCTTGCATAACCTACGCAGGCATCAAGTGACCATTTGCGAGTCTTGATCTGTTTAGCAAGCCATTTGACGAATTCTGAGTTTGAATCAAGCTTATGAGGTTTATGGCAACGTGAACGATTGATTTCGAAATTTTGCTGTCCACGTTTAGCAGAATACTCAGGATTACGTCCTCTTGTGCCATTGCGCTTTCCTACACCCCTGCGGAGCTCGTTTAGAACTGTAGAAGCGGAGCAACCAATGGTTTCGGCAGTTTTACGGAGAGAATAGCCAAGTTTATTAAAGATACGAATACTGCACCTGTCCTCAAATTTTAGGTGCTGACCCCTTTGCCTATCAGGTGTGAATGTAGTAGAATTAAGTTGGTCCATGATATTGATTCCTTTCGTGAATTTAGTGTGGTAACTTAATTCTACCAAAGAATCCGTCATGGATTACTTTTTTATTCAGTTGTTCAAGTTGATTTTACAATTAACCTCTGTAACAAATGGAAAGAACCGCTACATGGTAGGCTGGGAATCTATTCGAGAAAACTGAAGGGACAGCGGTAGACACCTATGGGGTGGAAACATTTTGGCTCACAAACTGGTTCAGCGCGAAGACGGTACACTCGGAGTGAGGATGCCGGATACGATTGAACAGTCTTTTACGGAAGAAAAGAATGGCAGAATCCTTATGGATCGTTACAACAGAATAGACGGAGATCAGTATTATCTCGATGAACGGTCGGTTCGATTTACGAAACTCTGCTAAGGTCAGCCTAATGGTAAGCGGAAAGATCATGCTAGTTTATGTAAATGATGTGGCATTGGTTTCCAGATGTTATGAGATCGCTTCTGGTTCAGTGGGAATTTTTACAGAATACGGAGAAATCAGGGCAAAGGGAACAAGGCTGTTGGTACAGAAATATTGACATTTATCTTTAGTATGTATAATGAAAAGGGTAATAATCTTGTTATTTTCGTTCGGATGATTTTCTGGAATTTCCTGATGTTCATGCTGAAAAGGGAATAGATATAAAAATGGACAGGAGGAGAAAAATATGTTCTTTGGAGAACTTGAGAATATTTTTAGGCTTAGAAACGGTTCTTCCCATGCAATTACATGGGAGAACCGTACGGGAGAGAAGGGAAAAGGCGGTATAGCGAAAAGCGAGCTGGGACCGTCAAGAAAAGGCTCACCCTGTGTGCCTGAGATAGCAGCGGGAGAAACAGTGACACTAGCTGAGATAATAGGACCGGGCATTATTCAGCATATTTGGATGACTGTGACGGATCGTACCAGTGAGAGAAACAGATATGTTCTGCGGGATCTTGTAGTTCGTATGTATTGGGATGATGAGGGAACCCCGTCTGTAGAAAGTCCTCTGGGGGATTTGTTTTGCTGTGGATTCGGTGTGTCTTATCAGGTGAATTCGCAGCCCATAGTAGTAAATCCTACCCGTGGATTTAATATGTATTTTCCTATGCCTTTTAGGAGAAAGGCAAAAATAACAGTAGAAAATCAGTGTGATGAAGCTATTCCTGCTTTTTTTTATCAGGTGGATTACTGTCTTACAGATGAGATTACAGATGACTCAGGATATTTCCATGCGCAGTGGAGAAGACAGCATATTACAGAGAAGGGAAAAGATTATGTGATTTCTGGATAATATACAGGGTAAAGGTCAGTATGTAGGTACATATATGGCACTGACTACGCTGGAACGTTACTGGTACGGCTGAAGTGAAAAGTTTAATTCCACTCTAAAAACCGAGTCGATGAAAGTGGCGTTTACTCTTGCAGAACAGGGGTAAATGCCATTTTGTGTTGTACAACAATGGAAATCAGTATTACACTAACTTCTATGACAGGCCTCTGTCAGCTGCGACCAAATGTTTTTCAGGCATGACAACGAAGCGGACTTTAGTCGGTTTTTCAAAAAAGTAGGACTAATTTCCACTTCAAGCGATCGGTATGGAGCGCCCTGACAGCCGCCTGTTGTCATTTACTTTTTAAGAAGATAGGACTTGAGAATAATCTTGTCCTTTTCTATTTTTCGGATGCCGAAAGCATTCAGCTTTTCGTAAAGATCATGGTACATAAAATCTGCAACATCCAGAGGACTCTTTCCGCCAAGCTTTTCGACGGGAGCAGAGTCCACATGACTCAGGACGAGGTTTAAGTCATCCTGATTAGTCAGTCCGAGAGCGTTCAGGTCTGTCCCTTTGGGAAGAATGTAACGCAGTTCAATGTGTTTGTTCTCCAAAGAGCCTTTCTGTCCGGAACGCATGGGGTCACAATAGAAAAACTCGTGTTCGTCTGGCACCATCAGCATCTGTCTCCATGGATTCGGCGGCAGTAAATTCAGTTCCCCGATCCGTCAGAAGAATGTGAACATATTTCCTGAATGTATCCCGGCCAAGAATCTTCTCCAGAAAGTCAATTCCTTCTTTCATGGAAAGAGCTGTTTTACGTTCCTGATAGATGGCAAAAAGGACCCCCGCACTCACGAATTTAAAGGTCTGGATGAACGGTCCATTGGTTTCGTCATTGTAAACGGTGTCCATCTGTGTCACGAACACATCCTGATGATCGGCAATATATTGCTCATAGTCCTTAAATGTGCGGCCATGAAGATACTTCCGGTCAATCCTTTTCTTATATCCCCTAGATTTTTTCTTTGGGATTTTACGGGATACCTTGCGGCGGAGATCCATGACAGTGACACCGGCAATTTCATGGAATACATTTCCCTCTATGTAGTTATAAAGAGTTTTCTCAGAAATCCCAAGCTCAGGGTGATTGGTAACGATCTGGTAGGGGGACTGCCCATGACCGAGCAACGGCTTGATGATGGCGGCCATCTCCTTTGCCTCCTGCACGGTAAGATTCACTCCTTGTCTGGAATCAATCAATGTCGTCCGGTAATCTATCTGGGCGTCTTCTGGACAGTATTGATATTTATCGAACCTACAGTGGCTCCAGTTAGAGCAGCCATTGCATGCACCGGGGGAACGGTCGCGCCTTGAGCAGTGAAAAGGATCATACTCCGGACAGTCGACAGTACACTGGCGTCCAAAGACGCATCTCTTGTAATGATTACACTCCAGAGGCATCTTGCACTTATGTGTCAGCTTACGGTGGAGCTTGATTTCCTTGCCAATGGTAGATTTATCCTTTCCTATCGTCTGGGCAATAGCGGTTTTGGTGGAACCGTTTGTTATGCCGGTAAAGATGATGCGTCGTTCTTCGAGGGTTAAATGCGAAAAAGCATTTGTTATACTCATGTAGGCACCTGCCTTTCCGGCGGCTGTCAGCTACATGAACTGTAAGACAAAAAGCCACAACTGGTTAAGTGGAAAGTGGTGAAAGACTAACGTCTACTTCGTCCCCTTTAGAGTGGAATTAAACTTTTCACTTCAGCCGTTACTGGTACGGAGAAGGTGAAGTTAAATTCTACATTGACGGAGATAAGGAATATCCTACAATCTGCGGGACAGGAACAGAAGATTACTTTGGTGGAGCCTGGAGTTTTGCTAAGCAGGAAGAAGGAAAGACAGTAGAGCAGATGTTCTGTACACCTTATCTGGGGTACCCTTTTTATTCCTGCCATGACACATTTATACATAATGATTACCATAATGATGACCAGATGCCGCAGAGAAGCTTCTACAGATGGCATATCGCAGATCCCATTCTTTTTAAAGAAGATCTTAAAGTTACGATACAGCAGATTGGTGTATACTATGGTGGATTATTTGAGCGTCAGGATGATGTGGCAACTGTAGCCTACTGGTATCAGGCAGAGCCGCATAGGAAATTCCCGAAGTTTCCGGCGAGAAAAGAGCGTTGGCCAAGATAAAATGCAAAGATTGCTGTATTTACTGCTGATGTCACCAGTAATCCACATTGCTTTGACGAGAGGACTGCTGCTGGACAGCTTTTAGTGCATGCTCTCTGTTTTGAGGAGGGAAGGGAGGGTCCAGTCAATGTGCACTAGCCTTCACTCTGCTCGTTCCAAATTCCTTTCAGAGATCATAGGAAAAACATACAAAGGCGCCATCTTTTTCAGGTACGGCTTCAATAAAGGCTTGAAAACAATAAACTGGCTCCTTTGTTTCAGAGCTGTCAATGTTGGCAGCAGCACCTGAAGAGACATTAGAGGCTTCGATGCGCGGTTGGGATGGGAGGAAGCATCATTGGAACGGGAGGCTTTAACAGGTTTCTATGTAAGCAGATCATTTACTGTTTCAATTGCATAGTCTGTTTTAATTGGAATAGTAATACCGTATTTATTTTCAATCTCATTAATGGCAACAAGAAGATCAAAAGATGTAACTCCCAAGTCCTCGAAAAGCTTTGAATCCTTCATAATTGTGATATCATAATCTCCTTCTCTAATTTCTACTAGTATAGTTGTCAAATCCTGAAGTGAAATTAACCGATCCATTTGAATCCTCTTTCTGTATAGCGCTAAGTACTTCTGTTCGAAAATATATTATTTTATGATACGATGCCTACTTAGTATAAGAGCAGGTTTCCTTTTCTCTTTGCCATTTGAATGCATCGTTTCAGGATAAAACTACCAAACAATACCCACAATGTACTACTAGTCAGCAGAATGAGCATTTCACTTATATAAGGAATATTGACCAAAGAATACTTAATAATTGCGTTACACGATGTAAGAGGAATAATTCTTGTAAATAAGAGTAGGGTTTTGTCAGTTGGGATGGTATCTGTCATTAAGAGTAGTCCCACCTCCAAAAGGAGTGTAATGGCACCGATCCGTTTGAATAGGATTGTAAGGCCTCCTACAATAAGTCCAATTCCAAACATTCCTATCGTGCAGATTATTATTGCTATGATACCTACAATGGTTACTGCCAATTTAGTATCAAAAAAAACACGGGATATCAGAATAAGTACTGAAATTACAATTAGCTCGATCAAGATGGAGGAGACAAGTTCTGCAAAAAGCAGAACAATCATATTACAAGGTGATTGAAGTTTTCGGTAAAACGTACCTCTCGTCAGTTCAGCTGAAATGCTTCCAATACTGGAGGTAAGCGCTGTAATTGCAAGTGTCCATGCAAGGTATCCAAAAAGAACCATGCTCTTGTAATTTACGTAATTGTACTCTGACGCATATGTAGATCCTGTTTTTGACATAAGGAAAAACGCCAATAAAACGGAAAAAACGAGGATATCAGATAAGACAGAGAAACGATAGCGCAGAGTACTAGATAACTCTAGTTGAATTACATTGATAAAGGCTTTTAGGTTATTTCGTATTTTCATCCATCAACACCATTCATATATAGATTCTTATACAGAGCTATGAACTTCTCTGGTGTTAAACTCTCACAGGATTTTACAATTCTCCCGTCCTTTAGAAAGTGCAATTGATCAGAAAGATCAGTGATAAAGGAAGAATCCTGCGATGCCATAATGATAATTCTTTCTTTTTAATAGTTTGGAGGATACTCTTTAATACTTCTATATTCGCAATATCAAGTCCCTCCGATGCCTCATCGATCATAATGCATTTTGCATCCATCACAACGGCAGACATAATTGAGACCAGTCGTTTCTGAATATTCCGGTGCGGCGGAGCCGCTATTCCGGAAAAGTGGAAACCGCCTGTCCGGAATAGGAAACCGTCGTATTGCTTAGTTACCGGTGCGAGTTTACTCGCTTAATGTCGGATCAAGGCCGTATACCTCTCTCATAGACTTATAGTTCGTTGGGTCAGTCGGTATGATACTGATCTTATAGGCATCATGTTTGATTCTGTCGAGGATGGCCTCAGCAAGCGGACTATCATCGCCGCCGAGCTGGTCGTACCATCCGGATGAATCATACTGTGAACAGAAAATAGTTGAGGATTTCTTTCTCCTTCTGTGAAGGAGTTCCAGTATATCATGCTGCTCAGTCTCCGTAGGCTTAAGGAGAAGCCATTCATCAATGATGAGGAGAACCGGATTAGCATAACGAGCTTGAACCTTTTTATATGTTCCTTCGTTCCGAGCAACCTCCAGTTCGAGGAGGAGGTCAGGCAGACGAACATATTTGGTCTTGAAGTGTTGCTTGCAAGCTTCCAGGCCGAAGGCACACGCCATATATGTCTTTCCGCTTCCAGTCGCACCGGTAATGAACAGGTTCCTGTGTTCCGTGATGTATTCGCAAGTCGCAAGCCTGTTTATAAGCTCCCTGTTGAGTTTCCTGCCGGACGTATAGTTGATGTCAACGACAGCGGCATCTGTCTGGTCAAAACCGGCATTTGTAATAAGGCGTTTAATGCCATTGCTCTTGCGGTTACTGTACTCGATGTCAACAAGCATCCCGAAACGATCTTCAAAGGAGACATCTTTCATCTTAGGGTCATCTTTCTGGACGATAAAGGCATCTGACATGGAAGTCAGGCGCATTTCAATAAGTTTATCGATTGTGCTTTGGTTCGTCATGGTTCATTACCTCCTGTAGTAGTCAGCGCCTCTCGTAATGGCATGGCTGTTTTGTGTGGTTATTGTCCGAATACCGGCGTCATCTGTTGATACATGCCTGTCATGTCCGGCGACCAAGATGTTTTTAATGCTCTTGTAACTGGGCGATGCTGTATAGGTGAGAGCCTTTTCACAGGCTGCTTCGAGCCTGTCGACGGAATATTTATCCGCCAGCTTCAATAATCCCATACAGCTTCGATAGGACTGCTGTTCCGCGCGTTTGGAGATAAGGAGCGCATTTATAACCGTGTTTGTATTATGACCGATCCGTGCAGCCCAGTTGCGGAAACGGTCGCCATTCCACTCCAGATACTTCTGGTGGTCTTCCGGCATATGCTCCGTGACGGTACTGTACTGCCCCTTGCGACCGCGGAGGCGGCGGTGGGAGGCGATGCGGTTTTTGTTGTAAAAAATTTCAATAGTTGTTTCGGTTACCCGCACATCCACTTTGCGTCTTATGTATTCGTAAGGAACGGAATATAGCATTCCATCGACGGATATGTGATAATTGAACTGGACGGTGGCAGTTTTCCACTCCGCCAGTTCATAAGGGGCATCCGGAAGTTTGGCCAGTAATGGCAGTTCTTCGTCGCGGAAGATTTCATACCGGCTGCCTTCTTTCTTTTGAAAAGGTTTATGGCTGAATTCTTCCAGTTTCTTCTTGATAGCAGCATTTAATTCCGGTAGGGAAAAGAATTGCTCGTTCCTGAGGGCTGCGGTTATCCATGTGGATATGTTGCCCACAGTTCCCTCAGCATTGGGTTTATCCTTGGGAGAACGAACCCTTGCCGGAATGATTGCCGTATTATAGTGCTCGGCCATCTCTTGATACACAGTATTAATCCGCTGATCATTCCAATTTTTGTTGTGGATAACGGCAGTCTTGCAGTTGTCGGGTACTAGGATTCGCGTGACACCGCCAAAATAATCGTACATATGTATATGCGCGGTTATCCACGAACCCTGTTTCTCGTCAAGGAATGCTTCAACGTAAGGATACTGGCTGTACGTAAGTACGCCGACAAAGATGAACGCTGGTGTGATTTCGCCGGTATCCGGATCAATGATTGCTGCCGGATCCCCGGCCCAGTCGACCTCTATCTGCTCTCCGGGCTTGCGGCTTATATGCATGGTAGCGCGACGTTTCTGCTCATCCTGCTGGATGTAATAGCAGAATTGAGAGTACATGAGAGGATTTTCACCGGAAAGGCGACATTCCTCCAGATACTCAGTCCAAAGCAGCTTCTTGTTTACGCCGTTTTTGAGTAATTCCTTACGGACATACTCATAGTTCGGCATACACCTCTTAGAGGCATCGGCCTGTTCCCTCTTTCCGGGGAACAAGAGTCCTTCAAGGAAAGCGTCTGTATATGACGCCGGAAGAGGCCATGAGATATTTTTCTCGCTGGCGGCCTTAAGGACTTTGTTAACAGTTTTCTTTGAGACACCACAGCTAAACGCAATCTTCTGCTGGCTCAGTTTCAGCTCAGGTTGCACTAGCCGGATAATCTCACGGTACTTGGTCATGATAGTGACCTCCTTATAATGAATTTACGCTGTAAAAGCGCATGAATTCATTATAGGGTAGGGGGTTCACAAGACGTAATGCCGGTTTCTAGCTCTGGAATCACTGGTTCTTGATCTCCGGAATGGCGGTTTCCATCATACCGGAATCACCGGTTTCCATGGTCGGACAGGCGGTGTAAAACCGTCCGGAATACTCAGTTTCTGTCCGAAAGATAGTTCTTCGATTACTTTATGCTGAATTTTGTCGTATATTGGGAAAGCTTACGGCAGCTCTCCAACCCCTCTAATGTCTGTTGTTTTGTCATACCTGAAAGAACAGCAAAAAATTTCAGGTTTTCCTGTACTGTATTTTTCACATAGAGGTTTCGATCTCCTGACAGTAGCAAGACGGTATTCCGCTTCTCGCATATACCCTCATAACGGACCTGTCCCTGATCTGGATAAACAAAGTCAGCAATCACACTTAAAAGCGTAGTCTTTCCCTCTCCATTAGGTGCAATAATTGTGCTGATTGTACCTTCTTTGAAAGTCAAGTTGATATCCTTAAGGACTATTTTTCTGGAGTAACTACGCTTGAGATTTTCAATACATATTTGATTATTCATTTTTTCATTTTACCCTATATGCTTGACTTTACAAGGAGGAATATTTGAAGCCTTCATGCAGAACGACTATTTTTTTATCCTTATATGCCTGAAATGTCTAATACTAATTCTCTTTATCTCTTTGTCCACAAGCTCATAAGCGATATTTTTTAGGGATGGTACTACCAAAGCTGTTAAGCCATCCCCACAGATACTGTCGCAAATTATTTTGATTTCACTTATACAATTAGACTGATTTAGAATAATTTGCTCTAGTACTTCAGGGATCACAACATATCCATTGTCCAGTATGATTTTATTATCTTTTCTCCCAAGAATATATAAGAAGCCGTCTCTATCGATTTTCTTGTGAAAAATAGTATTTGTTTGAAGTCCTGGTGACAAAGTTAAATAAGTAGATGGCAATGAGGTGATTTTGAGATAAAATGCTTTGCATAAAGCTAATATAGTTTCGGGAGGATAGAATGTTAGAAAATTTAAAGAATTTCTTTACTCGAAAAGATGAATCTAAGTCTGAGAATCAAAGGAATAGTGAGAATGGGTCCGAGCGCCCCCGATTTACACTGATGGTAGAAAACTATGCAGTTGTAGAGGGGGATTGTTTTTCTGTAGAAGGCCAACTCTTTGGAAATGCTAAAGAAGGGGAGAAGGTTTATGCTCTGCATCGTGATGGAACTATTTCTCATCTAACGATTATGAAGATAGAAGAAAGTACGACATTTGCGGAACAGGTAAAAAAAGAGGAACAAGAGGAAACACCGGAAACACAAGGGGCGAGAAGGGTAAAGCTCTTTTTCTCTCGAAAAGAAGCCCTTTCTCCGGACTGGCAATATGCAGTAATCACGGATATTCCCTATCAGATTGAAGCAAATGTACATCAAGCGGTGGAAAATCCCTATCTTTTAGGCTTAAGTCGCGTGTTTTTTGAAAGACAAGGAGAGGGAGAGTTTCTGAATCTCTTTTTTAGAGAGCTGGTACGAAGTCATTACCTGGTGGCGATAGAGACAGACGGAAGCCTGCCAATAGGGGAAAAGGATGGCTCTGTAACCCTAAAGGCGGGGATGAAGATCACCATTCCTCATGTAACGATGGAACGGGGAGAATCGGCCCTTCCGGTGTTTACGGATTGGTTTGCACTAGGCGCCATGGATCAGCAGATGGAGGCTTTGAATCAACAGAAGGAGGCAGGGTGGAAAAGAGAAACCATGATTGCAGGTTTCCCTCAAATTGTTTCCATGCTTACTAAGGGAGAAGGATTTGTGATCAATCCCTATGGATCGCAGCTCTTCTATGTAAGCCCGGAGCTAATCCATAACCTGATGAGTTCCCCGGGATACCAAAGTGAGTTTGGGGAAGCGAAAGTACAGTCCGTGGAAGTGAAGAAGGATACGGAGGTTTTACTGGGATATCCAAAGGAGAATGAAGAAGTGGAAGCCTTACACAGGAGACTTATATCCTTTGCAAAGACACATTCCGAGATTGCAATGCTGGATATGCTTTTAAAAAGGGATGAAAGCGGAACTACTTCTTATCTGATTATTGTGGACATGCCGGAGGAGCATTGTCATGAATGCTTTAAGGAAATCTATGAAAGCTGTCGGGATCTTTTGCATCGGGTTCCCTATATGGATTTTGTGACCTTGCAAAGAGGAGATTTTGCAAAGGGGGCAAGGACTGAGGAACCGCTTTATCTAAGGGATTAGATATTTTCTTAAATAAGAAATAGTTTAGACGCTTAAACACTTTTTGGAGTGCTTAACAGCCGGAAGAACGATGGGAAAATAGGAGTGAATTGTAAAGTATGAGAACAAAAGAAGAAGCGATTGCCTTCGGTCTATCCTTTCCGGATAGCTATATAGATCGTCCTTTCCGTACAGCGGATTGGGAGCTGATTCGTTTTCGGGAAAATAAAAAAGCCTTTTTGCTTATCTACGAAAGAAATGGTTTTGTGAACCTGAATGTGAAGGTACATCCGGAATGGCGGGATTTTTGGAGGAGAGTTTACCCTGCGGTGCAACCTGCGTATCATCAGAATAAAGAGCATTGGAACACTATAATTTTAGATGGTAGTATTCCCGAGGAAGAGCTTCGGAGAATGATTTCGGAAAGCTACAGCCTCATTTCCGATTCTCCCACAAAAAGGATTTACGAGGCGGTGAAGAAGATTCCCAAGGGCAAGGTAGCCACCTATGCTCAGGTTGCGGAGATGGCGGGAAATAAAAAGATGTCCCGGGCCGTGGGTAATGCCCTGCATAAGAATCCGGATCCGGACCATATCTCCTGTTTTCGGGTTGTGAATTCTAAGGGGGAGCTTGCTCCCGCCTTTGCCTTTGGGGGAGAGGATGAGCAGAGAAAACGCCTGGAAGAAGATGGGGTGGAAGTGAAGGACGGAAAAGTGGATTTAAAGAAGTATGGAATGGAACTTAAAGAGATAGAGAAAGTAAGATATAGGAAAGCCTGATAAGAAAATGCCAGAATCTTTGTATGCTGAATATCAAGAAAATCAAATCATCCTTCATGTGGATATGGACGCTTTTTATGCTTCCGTGGAAACGCGGGACAATCCGACTCTTAAAGATAAGCCCCTGATTATCGGCTCAAAACTCACGGAGCGGGGAGTGGTGGCAACTTGCAATTATGAAGCAAGAAATACGGAGTTCGTTCTGTATGAAAGAAAGTAGAATCGAAAGGGCAATAGACTATATCACTACGCTTTTTCAGGGAAATGGAGACGGGCACGACCTTGCATAGAGGAAAAGTGCCGGAGACCATTGAGGGGAAAATCGTGCAGGATGCAGACCGTCTGGAAGCGATTGGTGCTATCGGCATTGCTCGCTGCTTTCAGTTTGGCGGAAGCCACGGTAGAAGCTTAGAGAGTTCCATCGAGCATTTTTACGACAAGCTTTTACTGGTTTCTAAGGAATTAAATACTCCTTCAGCCAAGAAGATGGCGGAGAAAAGGGACAAGCTCATGCAGGATTTTCTGAAGGAGTGGGGAGAGGAAAAGAATTAAAATTGAAACTGTAAAATAGTTTAATTTTTCAACTCATTTCTTAAATAATTCCGAGTGAGTTCCAAGACGGTAGAGTATAAGGACAAGAACGTCATTTTGAATTTCGTATACTAACAACCAATCCGGTTCAATATGACATTCTCTTGTACCCTTATATTTACCGGATAGGTCATGGTCTCGATATTTTGCCTCTAATATGCCGCCTTCTGCTAGAATATTCACTACATCAAAGAGTTTATTTAAATCTTTATTCTGTTTTTAGCGAGCTTAATATCTTTCTTAAACTGATTAGTGAATTTGACTTCGTATTTCATACTTCCAAAGCCGCCTTGAGATCATCCATAGTTTTATAGGATTTTACGCCACTATCTAAGGCAATACGGCGTCCTTCCTCGATAGCAGCAGCTGTCTCTTCATTTGGAGTATCCAGTTTTAAAGAAAAGGGAATCCCGTTTTCACGGATAGTTGTTCTAAGAAACATATTGATGGCGGTAGTCATATTCAGCCCCAGCTCGGAGAAAATTTGATCTGCCTGCTCTTTAATATCCTTATCGGTTCTGATGTTTAAATTTGTTGTTGCCATGCAAAGTACCTCCAATCAGATATTTCTACATTGTTATTTAACGCATTGACTTTATGATAGAATACATCAAAATTCGTTTGTTATCAATACAATGTCATTATAAAACGAAGTAACCAGTTATGAATGAAACAAGAGTTCCTGAAGGAGTGGGGAGAGGAAGTGACTTTGAATTACTAATGGAGGTCGCTAAAAATTATTTATATCCCTTACCAGTTCATCTAAGTTTCTTCGACCATAAAGTATGCGAAGAACATAGATGCTATTTTCGTTTATATCAGGAGAATAGCATAAGACGTAGTTTCCCACAAGAGACTTTCTTATTCCTCTATCAGGAAGAAATTCATTTTCCACAATTCTACCAATTTTAGGCACAGAACAAATAGAAGCGATTACTGCCTCTAAATCCTTTAAAAAGCTTGCTGCCGCATCGGGGTTAGAAAGTTCAACGGAATATAGGATAGAATTTCATCCAGGTCTGATTTCGCATTTTTGGTAAAACGATACTGATCGTTAGAGATCATATTTCTTTATTTAGTCACGGTGCAATCTATTGGAATCTGTAAATATAAGGAAAATAGAGCGGAATCCCGTTTTTTTGCAGACTCTGGATAGGATTCATCTTCGTTAGAAGGAGCAACACATCAATGTAGGAAACTTATGCTGTCCGGTATTTACATGGCAGAACTTGAAAATAGGGGACTGTAAGCCTACAATTTATCGAGAAAAAAACAGAATGGATTTACACAGGAGAGGAGCTTTTATTTGCGCAATTTTTTGAAAAAATATGCATTCGCGATTCTGATTGGCGGCGTTTTCGAAGCGGTGGCAGTGAGTCTTTGGCTTGCGAAGCATAATCTTTTTTATCTTTTCAACTTTAGCTATATCGGAATCTCCTTATCTTTAGGAATTTTTCTGCTCGGAAGAAAATATCCCCATGCCCGCCGTGTGGTACAGCTTCTGGTGGGGCTGTATATGCTTGTTTATTTAGGGCTTATCAACCGGGAAAATATGCAAATTGAGGGATTTTGGTACTACTTGTTTACCGGCGTCTTCGAGGCGGCTACCATTCATTATGCGGTGGCGAAAATCTTCGGGCCTCTGATTTTCGGTAGAGGCTTCTGCGGTTATGCCTGTTGGACCGCCATGGTTCTGGATTTTCTGCCTTATAAGACAAGAGCCCTTCCTCGGAAAAATATCGGATGGATTCGTTATCTGACTTTTACTTTATCGTTCCTCTTTGTTTCCGCCCTATTTCTTTTGAAGGTAGGAAACTTGGAAAGGATTATGTTTTTGGCATTTCTCCTTGGAAATCTTGCTTATTATCTTGTAGGCATAGCGCTGGCCTTTCTTTTCAAGGACAATCGGGCTTTCTGCAAATATATCTGCCCGGTTACAGTATTCCTTAAGCCTATGAGCTATTTTTCACTGGTACGGATTCGTTGTGATAAGACGAAATGTATTTCCTGCGGAAAATGCAAGAAGGTCTGCCCCATGGATGTGGAGATGACGGACAATTCCAGGAAGAGAAAAAACGGAACGGACTGTATCCTATGCATGGAATGTGTAAAGGTCTGCCCGAAGGGAGCGCTGTAAGGGAGAAAAAAGGATAGATGAGGTGAGGCAGGAAATATGAAGATTTTTATAGTAGAAGATGAAGAGAATATCGTAAGGCTGTTAAAGGATGAACTTATGCAGTGGGGCTACACGGTAGAATCTGTAAAGGATTTTCAAAGAGTGAGCGATGAAGTGGAAGAAGGAAATCCTGAACTGATTCTTATGGATATCAGCTTACCCTGTTATAACGGATTTTATTGGACGGAAAAAATCCGTAAATTTTCTCATGTACCTATCCTCTTTCTTTCGTCCCACAGCGAGTCCATGGACATGGTGCAGGCCATGCAATTCGGGGCGGATGACTATATCGTAAAGCCCATTGATTTATATGTGACAAGGGCGAAGATTCAGGCATTGCTTCGGAGAACTTACGAGTACACTGCGGTGCAGGACAATCTTTCCTTTCAAGGCTTGCAGCTGGACTTAGCAAAGGCGGCTCTCCTGGGTGAAGGTTTTCGTATTGACTTAACAAAGACCGAACTGCTCATCTTGGAGTGCTTATTCTTAGCAAAGGGCGGCATTTCAAAAAGAGAGGAAATCATGAACCATTGCTGGCAGGGAGAGGATTTTCTGGATGATAACACCCTTTCCGTCAATATCACGAGGCTCCGAAAAAAGCTTTCTGCCGTGGGCTTACAGGATTTGATTCAAACGAAAAAAGGAATTGGATATTCTTTATCTTTAGAAAAGTAGTGATTAAAAGGAGACAGCAAAACATTATGCAGATAAAAAACCGGATACCGGCGTATCTTCAAACAAAATCGGATTTGTTAGGTTTTTTCCTGCTTTTACTGTCCCTTTTCGGAGGGATTTTTTTCTTTGGGCATTTGCCTTGGAATTATTTTGTTTTAGGGGCGGAACTGAGCGGCTTTTTGCTTTTTGTCTATCTTGTCCTGGGCTACTTTTCCTTTGTCCGGAAGGAAAGCCTGGAAAAAGCCTTGGAACGGCTGGAAATAGAGAAAAAGGAAGAAGAACGCAGGCGGATAGAGGAAAAAAGGGAGCTTTCCGAATACTTTCTCCTCTGGGTGCATCAGATTAAAACGCCGATTACCGTATCAAAGCTTCTTCTTCGAAAAACGGAAAGTGAACATAAAAAGAAGCTCGAAGAGCAAATGTTCTATATCGAAGAGTACAGCAACATGGCGATGAACTATTTGAAAATGCAGAACCGTTCTGCCGATATGGATATTCATCCGGTGGATTTGGAAGCCTGTTTAAAACGTTTATTTAAAAAGTACGCTCCCATTTTTATTGAAAAACAACTGTCCCTTCATCATGAGGGACTAAGTGCTGCAAGTGGCGGAGAAAAGGCGGAAGTGATCAGCGATGAAAAATGGCTTTCGATTCTCTTAGAGCAGCTTCTTTCCAATGCTCTAAAGTACACGAAAGAAGGTAGTATCAGCTTTTCTTTTGACCGGGAAAGTTCCTCTCTTCGGATACAGGATACGGGCATCGGGATTCCTTCTTCGGACTTAAAGAAAATATTTGACCTGGGCTATTCCGGCTTTAATGGCAGAGCTACGGAGAAGTCCAGCGGACTGGGACTCTATATGGTGCAAAAGATTGCCGGATTTTTGCAGATTTCCGTATCGGTGGAATCTACCGTGGCGGTGGGAAGCTGCTTTACTTTGCGTTTTCCAAACTCCTCCAATCTTACAATTCTGTAAGCTTTATCCCTTATTTTGTCATCTTAAATAAAGGCAAAAACCGGATATTCGTTTTATACTTCTTCTTGTTCCAAGCCTTCCTGAAAAAAAATGAGGCAAGGCAATGTGTAGAAGGGAGTATAAAACGAATGTCCATTTTAGAATGTAAAAACGTCAAGAAAATCTATCAAACCAAGAATCTTACAACGGAAGCTCTACGGGATGTGAGCTTCTCCGTGGAAAAAGGGGAGTTTATCTCGATTATGGGGGAGTCCGGTGCAGGAAAGACCACTCTCTTAAATATCCTTGCCACCCTGGACAATCCCAGCTCCGGTGTTCTTTTATTAAACGGAAGGGACATGGGGAGTCTCAAGAAAGAAGAAGTTTCCGCCTTTCGAAGAAAGGAGCTGGGCTTTGTCTTTCAAGATTTTAACCTCCTGGATCAGTTCAATAACAGGGACAATGTCTTCCTTCCTCTTGTGTTATCGGAAGAGAAAGAAAGTCTGATGAAGGAGCGTTTAGCAAAAATGCAGGGGATTCTGGGAATAGAGGAGCTTTTGGAGAAGTATCCCTATGAGGTATCCGGCGGACAAAAGCAACGTATCGCCATTGCCAGAGCCATGATTACAAACCCCTCTCTCCTGCTTGCGGATGAGCCTACAGGCGCGTTGGATTCCGCGTCTTCAGAGATGATTTTGCAGCTCTTCCATAAGATTCATGCCGAGGGACAGACTATTTTGATGGTAACCCATTCTCTTCGAGCCGCCTCCTACGCCGATAGAGTCTTATTTATCAAAGACGGCGTGGTTTTCCATGAGATTTATCGTGGAAATGAGGAGGGACAGCGTGATTTTATGGAACGCATCTCTGAGGCACAGCTTGTACTGAGCAAGCAGCAGAATGCGCTTCGCCCCGATAGTCCTTACGATAGGCAAACGGAGATGACAACGGAGATGGCGCAAAAGGATGCTTTCACAGAGAGAAAAGGAAGGGAGGAATAGGCATGCGCTTTTTTATGGCAAGACGCTTCGCTCTGAAAAATCTCCGGGCGAATCGGCTTTTAGAAATACCCTTTGTATTCTCTTCCGGGATTATGGGAATGCTTTTCTTTGTCATGGCTTCTTTACTGGAAAATCATTACGTAGAAACCCGTCATAGGGATTTGCCCCTTTTTATCCAAGTCGGTACGATTCTTCTTTGCATTTTTACCTTTATTTTTATCCAGTATGCAGTCAATTTCATGCTGAAGAAACGAAATAAGGAATTTGCTCTTTATGGCATTTTGGGTCTGGAGAAGAAGCATATCCGAAAGATTATTGCCATTGAATTTTTCTGCCTCTTTGCTTTTATCCTGGTACTGAGCATTGTGGGGGGATATCTCTTTGGACAAATGGTCTTTCTCATGCTGAATTTCATCATGAAAGACGTGTCGGGCAGGCTGATGGACTTTCCCTTCAGTTTTTCCGCCCTGTTCTATACTACGGTTTTGCTGTTGTGCCTCTATCTTTTCACCTTGCTCCGCAGCAGTTTTCGGATTTCCTTTTCTACCCCGATGGCGCTTTTACAAAAAGGACATGAGGGGGAGGGCGAACCGAAGTCCAGAGTGATCCTGTCTTTTATCGGCTTCCTGTTCCTCGGCATCGGTTACGGGATTGCGCTTTTGATCCAAGGCTTACTGTCTTCTTTTAATTACTTTTTCCTGGCGGTACTGGCGGTAATTCTTGCGACCTATCTTTTGTATATTTCCTTTTCCGTGCTGATTTTGAAAATGGAGAAAAAGCGCCCTTCTTACTACAAGCCGGAGAAGTTCTTAAGCATTAGCGGCCTTCTCTATCGTATCAGGGGAAATGCGGTTTCTCTTGCAAGTATTTCCATCTTGAGTACAGGGGTGATCTTGAGCCTTGCCACCACCATTTGTATGTACGCAAATATTCAGAATAAGGGAAACAGCTTATTTTCCAGAGAATACAGTATGGAACTTTCCCCATTTTCCTATCCGGACAAGGAAGGGGAAGACTTGAAGCAGTCTTTAAATCAAATGGTGCTGGAAAGCGTGAGCGAGCCTTCCGAGGTAGAAGGTCTATATACTATGGCAACGCTTGCTACCGCGGGTTATGTAGAGGATGGTCAAATCCTGCCTGTGCAAGGGCAAGAGAACATGGCGAATGCTAAAGATCCCAATATGATTATCCTTTATGATTTAGCCGGCTACAATGCCCGTTTTCAGAAGCATATTTCTTTAGGGGAAAATGAAATTCTGCTTTGCAACAATAGAAATACACCGAAGGAGCCGGGCAGTTTGAAAATCGGAGATCGGGTGTTTCAGGTGAGCTCTATTGAAAATATCTTGCCGGTGGATATGGTGGCTTTAGGAAGCTACGGCATTGTGGTGCGAGATTTTGCCACGATGCAGTATATAGAAAAATATTTACAGCCTAAGGAGCATCGCAGTGAATCTACCGGCATCGAATTTAGCACCCATTGGAATTTGAAAGGGATTTCCGGGGAGGCATATCAGCCAAACTACAGTGCCTTAAAGAAACAGCTGAAGGCATTTACGGAAAAAAATTTCAAGGGAAACCCCAGATATTCTGTAGAAAATAAGGGAGAATACCTGCAATCGCAATATGAAGTAAACGGCGGATTTTTATTCTTAGGGGTGCTGATTGGCATCATTTTCCTGACAGGTACGGTATTAATCAGCTACTACAAGCAAATCAGCGAAGGCTATGAAGACAGAGAAAAGATGCAGATCATGAAGAAGCTGGGGCTGTCCGACCGTTTGATTCAGAAGACCGGATCCTCTCAGATTCTATGGCTGTTCTTCGGCCCCTTAGCAGTGGCAACCCTGCACTGCCTCGTAGCCTCCAAGATTGTTTTCAGACTGCTGGGACTTTTCGGAGTGGGAAGTCTGACCCTTTATGCCGGCTGTTTGTCCGCGGTACTTCTTGTCTTCGCGCTGGTTTATCTCGTGATCTTTCGGCTGACCAAGAAAGCCTACACACGGATTGTAGAATAGAAAGATATTCGTTACGGAAAGAGTGAATTGTGGAAAAAACATACTGTTTATGGAGAGAAAGTTCGGATTGTGAAATGAGAAAAATCCTCTTTATAGAGGGCGTTTGGTTTTTGGAACAGGGAAAGTGAGGAAGAAAGAGATGAAAATGATAGGGAAACTTTTGAAACTTGCAGGAAAAAAATTGTTCTTACGCTGCTAGCCTTTCTGTTTGTCTGTGTTTTTGCTTTATTTTGGAAAAATTAAAGTTCGAGGAATTGCAGGCTCACCGAGAAATCAAAAGCCGTACAGGTGGAAATGAAGCCATTATCCGCAGAGTATATACCGGAGAATATTTCTATTCTTTCTATCAGGGGAGGCTGCCCATGGCTGTAAAGAAATGCAGGAGCTGAAGCTGTCTGTTTTTCAAGGAAATGGTGGAGAAACAGGGGCTTTACGGCATTTGCTCTGGAAGCGGACTATGGGGAGTGTGCGGAAATTAACCGCTATATTCAAGGAGGAGAAGGAAGCGCCGAGGAAATGGTACAGAAGTTCGCCTTTCCCATTTACCATACCAAAGAAATGGCAGAGCTCATTTCCTGGATGCGGGAGTGGAATGAAAGTGCTCCGGAAGAGAAGAAGGTTCGCTTCTACGGCTTTGATATGCAAGATCCTGAGGGAAGTTATGCTTTCTTAAAGGAATACAGCCTGTCTCACAAGCTGACGAGCGAAGAAGAGTTTGAAAAAAATCTGGACTGCATTAAGGATGAGAATTTCAGCTTAAACGAAAAGAATGCCGGAGAAGTCATCACCTTTTTGGACAGCTTAAAGGAAAAGGTGGAAAAGAGTCCGGAAGAAGCGGAGAAGGAGAAGAGAAACACAGCGAATGAGCAGGAGGCTACAGATAAACAAGCCTTTAAGGAGAATCAAGACTTTCTGATGGAGTTAAATACCGTCCGACAAGCCGCGGAAACTTGGCTTTCCAAAGAGAATTCCTCTGTCCTTCGGGACCGGGATATGGAAGAAAATGTAAAGAAAATCCTGGAAATAGAGAAAAAAATCGGTTCCGGAAAGCTCGTTATTTCTGCGCATGACGGACACATTCAGAAGGAAAATCCGATTTATAACAGCATGGGTGTGCTTTTGACCAAGGACTTCGGGGAAGCTTACTATGCCATTGGAACGGATGTCTGGAAGGTAACAGACAATATCAAGGTGCTTGGAGAAGCGAAGAGAACGGTACAGAGCTTTGTTTCGGTAGACCCCTTAGCCGCACAGGCAAGATTTGCGAAGGGAAAGCAATATGCCTTGTATTTTTCAAGCATTACAGACGAGAAAAGCAAAGTCTATCAGCTGATTCATACGCCGATGGAAATGTTGCAACTGGGAGAGGGCTACTCTTTTCTTATGCGATTTTTACCGAATTCTTATCGGGTGAAGAGTGCGCCCGTTCAGCGCTACGACAGCATGATTTATCTTTATGAAGGGAATCCGATAGAGGTTTTGGAGTAGAAACAATTGCCGGCGAGGTAGAGTATTTCTTGTAAAAATCAAAAACAAGGCAAAAGGCATCCTGTTAAGTAAAAAAATGCAATACTGTATTATGCAAAAGTATGTTATTGCATAATACAGTATTGCATTTTATAATGTTCCTGATGAGTATCATGAGTATGCGCAATATCCCGTTTTCAGGAGGTGATTTTATGCGCTTTATAGGAAGAGCATTCGAATTAAGGGAATTAGAAGAAGAATACGAGAAAGGCATTTTCGCTTTATCGGTTATTTACGGGAGAAGACGAGTAGGGAAAACCTACCTGATTAAAGAATTTTTAAAAAGAAAAAAAGGCTATTATTTTGTGGCACTGGAATCCAATGCACTTATCAACCTGAGCCTTTTGTCACAAGCCATCTATGAAGCTTGCGGGAATCTAAAGGGGCTTCCCGATTTTCAAGATTTTGAGAAAGCCCTTCGCTATTTGTTTGCCTACGGAGAAGAGCATAGAATCGTTTTTGTCATCGATGAGTATCCCTATTTAGCCCAAAGTGCGGAGCATATTTCCTCCCTATTACAAAAACTGATTGATGAGTATAGGGAGAGGAGCAAGCTCTTCCTGATTTTGTGCGGCTCTTCCATGAGCTTCATGGAAAATCAGGTACTGGGCTACAAAAGTCCGCTTTATGGACGACGGACAAGCCAGTTAAAGCTTCAGCCCTTTGGTTATTTGGAAGCGGCAGAATTTGTCGCTTCTTATAGTTATAGAGATAAGGCGATTGTCTATGGCATTACCGGGGGGGATTGCGGAATACCTAAGCTTCTTTGATGAAAATGTGGATTTAAAAAGCAATATGATTCGTAATTTCCTGAAACCCAGCGGAAGATTATTCGAAGAGCCCGATAATCTCTTAAAGCAAGAGCTGAGACAACCCAAGCTTTACAATGATATTCTTTTTGTGATTTCGGCAGGGGCAAGCAAACTAAATGAAATTGCAACAAAATTAAATATGCAAAGCGGGGGACTCAGTCATTATCTGAATTCCTTATTGGAGCTTGGAATCATTGAGAAGAAAACACCGGTTTTAGACCGTAAAAGTAAGCGCCCTATTTATCGGATCAAGGATACGATGTTTCGCTTTTGGTATTGTTTCGTACAGAAAAATTTGAACTTGCTCAATATGGATTTGGGAGAGCTTGTATACGAAAAACAGATTGAGCCAAAACTGAATGAATATATGGAGACTGTATTTGAACAGATTGTCATAGAATATTTTGAACAAAGACTGCGAAAAGGAGAGTTGGGCTTCCTACCGGAAGATTATGGAAACTGGTGGGGAACGGACAAGATCAGAAAGAAGGAATCCGAAATTGATTTACTTGCCTTTGATGGAAAGGACCGCTTTTTATTTGCCGAGGTAAAGTGGAGAAATCAAAAAATAGATGCGGTGATTTACCAAGAATTATTGGAAAAAGCGAAGCCATTTCCGGCAAAGAATAAAAGCTACTGGCTGGTAAGCCTTTCCGGATTTGAAGACTTTCCTGTTGAGAAATACGGAGCGAATCACGTTAGAGGAAATCTATGAGATAGGACAACAAAGTGTTGACCCATTCTATTCAGAAAGCAATAGGCGTTCGCTGAAAAAATCCAGAAAGGAATTGCGAGAGGGTAAAGGAAAAGCGCATGAGCTTATAGAGATGGATGATGAGATAAGAATACAAGGAGATAAGCAATGACTTCAATCAGTATTACCAAGGCAAGAGCAAAGCTTAATCAGATTGTTTCAGAAGTAAATGAATCTTCTCAGCCAATCACGATTACCAACAATAGAGGTGAAAATGCGGTGTTGATTGGAGAGGAGGATTGGAAAGCCATTCAGGAAACGTTGTACTTGAATAGTATTCCGGATATGAGCCAAAGTATTTTGGCGTCAAAGAAAGAAGATTTATCGGAATGTACAAGTTACGATCCTAATGAGGAGTGGTAATGTATTTGATAAAGTTCAGTAAAAATGGCTTGGATGTGGACGCCTTATGAAGAGCTCAAGTAAATCAAATATTCTTTTTCTTGTAAAAGCCTCTTTGCAGCTGCGAAGATTGCATCAAAGAGGCGATTGCTTTGCTGTATTAGAAAGTGGCAGAAGTCAATGCATCTTTTCCTCCACATCTTGATAAGGATAAGCCCTGCGTAGTGCCTGATAGCAGGGACAGTCTTCTTCGTGGTCGTTAATGACACCGCAGGCTTGTAAAAAAGAATAGACAATGACGGGGCCGGTATACTGAAAGCCCCGTTTTTTTAAATCCTTGCTGATTGCCTCGGAAAGAGCATTTTTCGCCGGCATTTCCCCCTTTTCATGCCCTTGATAACAAAGACTTTTTCCGTCGGAAAATCTCCAAAGGTAAGCATCAAAGCTTCCTTCTTCTTTTTGCAGGGCTAAAAATGCCTTGGCGTTTTGCACCATGGCTCTGATTTTTCGCTCCGATCGAATCATATTTTCCGTATGCATGATTCTTGCGATATCTTCCTCCGTGAATGCTGCGACTTTTTCCGGGGAGAAGTCGGAAAAACAGCTTCGAAAAGTTTCTCTTTTTCGAAGAATCAAGGCCCAACTAAGACCTGCCTGCATGGATTCCAAAAGTAAGTATTCAAAGAGCTTTGATCCTCATGGGTGGGCACGCCCCATTCTTTATCGTGGTAGGATATCATCTCCGCACTGCTGTTTTTCCATTGACAAGCCATAACGCCTCCTTTCTAATGGATTATAGCAGAATCGATTGGTGGCCTGCCGTCGTTGTGTGAAAAAATATTCTTTTTTGTGACCATTTCGTTTCCCGCTCCGTCTATATAGGAGAAAGCAAAAGAACGGATACGGAAAGAGAGGATGATGATGAAAAATAGGATGAATCAGAAATTGGTGGCGGTCGTATTGGGCCTGTCCATGGCGTTGGTGGCTTGTAAAGGCGGAAAGCCTTTCCCTACAGAGGAATCGAGCGTAGGGGGTAAGATGACAGAGACGGGTTCGGAAAAAAACAGTCCTTCGGAAACAAAGAAACAGGAGGAAGGAACCACTTTTGACCGGGAAGAGACACCGATGGTAGGAGGCTGGAGTATAAACAAAGGACATTTTTCTCCGGAGGAAAATAAAGACGCCATGAAGGCATTTCATAAAGCAATCAATGGTTTAACCGGTTATTACTACGAGGTGGTCGCCGTTTTGGGATCCCAAGTGGTGGCAGGGACGAATTATGCATACCTTTGCAGGGGGAATGTGGTTGTTCCGGATGCAGAGCCTACGTATCTGATCCTGTACGTTTACGAGAATCTCATTGGCAAGGCCAGGATTCTTGACTCGCAATCTATTTTCACAGGAGATCTAGGGGGAGTGATCGGAGACTTTAACCTGAATACCGGAAAGGTGGAGCTGCAAGAGAATGCGGCTGTCTCTGCCGCCTTTGAAAAAGCAGTAGCGAATCTTGCTGATGTGAGTTATGAGCCGATTGCTTATCTTGGTTTGCAGACAGTGGATGGAGAGGGACCGACCTATGCTGTCTTATGCCTTGAAAAGGCAGGAACAGCTTCTGCGAAAACAAAGTTGAGCATGATTACCATCTATGAGGATTTGGGAGGAAAGGCGAAAATACGGAGTACGGAAGATGTGGAACTTGGCCTATCATGATGATAAAAATGCGTCCTATTGCCGATCCAATGCAGGAAAAGGAAAGACGAGGATTGAGGGATATGGAAGACCAAAAGATTATCGCCTTGTATTTTCAAAGGGAAGAGATTGCAATTTCGGAAACCAAAAGTAAATACAGCCGATTGCTTATTTTTTGGCTACTCTAAAACCGGAGAGCAGAAATATTTTTATGAGAAGGTATTGGTTTATGGATTCCGTAGCGGAGATTGCAGAGAAATCCGGCTCTGGGCTTAGTAAGGTGAAAATGAGTTTAAGCCGTACAAGAGAGCACCTGAAGCTTTTCTTAAAGCAGGAGGGATATCGTTTATGAAAGAAAACAGCAAGAGGCTGCTTCAGGGAATGACGGAGGTAAGAGATCAATATATCCTGGAGGCAGAGGCTTTTTACCAAGAGAAAGAGGATCCGGGCTTAGCCAAAGAAAGTGTAAAAAAAGGGAAGAGGCAAAGGAAGAAAAAGAGTGCACCGAAAAAGAAAGAATTGATAAAGAAAAAAAGAGGAGCAAAATACAGGACGCTAAGAAGAAAAAAATACTTACTCTTCCTCGGGTTTTGGGAATTTCCCTTTCCATAGCAGCTGCCTGCATGGTCCTTTTCATCAGAAGCCATACGCATGCTCCCAAATCAGGTAGCCCCGGCTCTTTTGCACTTGAGGGAACACAGGGGGAGAATTCCGACGGTGCAACAATGTCAGAATGGAATGTGGAAGAAGTAGATTCTTTGCAGAAGGCAAAAGAACTTACCGGTTTCGATCTGCGTATCCCGGAAGGAAAAGAGCCTTTTACGAAAAAAACGTTCACGGTGATAGGGGACGACATGATAGATGTAAGGTATTCGCAAGAGGCGACCTCTGCTTTGGGATACGATATCCGGAAGGCTAGAGGAGAAGGAGATATCAGCGGAGATTATACCAAATATGCGGCAACGCAGGAAGTAGATTTGAAAGCAAGAAAAGTGACTTTAAAGGGAGAAGCCGGAACCTATTCGCTGGCTTTATGGGAAGAGAACGGCTTCAGTTATGCAGTAAGAGCAGGGGAGAAGCCAATGACGGAAGAAGAGATTCTGGAGATCGTCGGTGCGGTAGATTAAACAATGCGGAGAAGGGAAGCAGCTTCACGTGATCCTGTCTTTTCCGGCGGATAAACCGTTTTTCGGACGGTCGATTGACAGCAAATGAGAGTCAACTTATACTGAGCAGAATATATCGTAGGAAAACGGAAGGAAGTAAGGGAGCAAGCAAGGGAGGGAGAGCAACAGTCTCCATACTGGGAAAGTAGAATTTTACGGGTGACAGGATGAAAGTAACGTATCTGAACCACAGCGGTTTTTTGCTGGAATTAGAAGACTGCTATATTATTTTTGACTATTACAGGGGAGAATTACCGCCTCTGAACAAGAAAAAAGAAGTGTTCGTTTTTTGTAGTCACGTCCATGGGGATCACTATAATCCGAAGATTTTTTCCTTGCTTGACGGGCAGGGGATGAGCTATCAGGCGGTATTGGCAAACGATATACGGGATAAAAAGCGCCTGTCTGAGATCAAGCACAGCTTTGTTGAGCCTGATAAAAACTATCTGTTGGATCAAGGAATTCAGCTTGAGACCCTGCTTTCCAATGACAGCGGAGTCGCCTTTATGCTAATAACCAAGGAAGGCTCTATCTATCATGCCGGGGACTTAAACGATTGGTATTGGGAGGGAGAACCGGAAGCAGACAATCGGAGGCTCCGCGAGATTTATTACAGGGAGATTTCGCGAATCAAGGGCAGACATTTTGACCTTGCTTTCGTTCCCCTTGATCCGAGACTGGAGGCGCACTATGCCGACGGGATTCTGTATTTCCTTGAAAATGTGGATTGCGATGCCATCTTTCCGATGCATTACTGGGGAGAGCCCGATGTGATTCAGCGCTTTCTTACGGAATATCCTGAGTTTCGTTCACGGATCAAAAACACGGAAACAGCGAAAGGAGAAGAACTATGAAGTTCAAAATGATTCACGAGAATTTAAATGTATCCGATTTGGATCGTTCTCTTCGCTTCTACGAGGAAGCCCTCGACTTACATGAGGTAAGACGAAAGACCAGCGAGGACTTTATCATTGTGTACTTGAAAAGCGATGTCGGTGATTTTGAGTTGGAGCTTACCTGGCTGAAAGACCACCCTCAGGCTTACGACCTGGGAGAGTGCGAATTCCACCTGGCATTTCAGGCGGATGATTTTGAGGAAGCACATAAAAAGCATGAGGAGATGGGCTGCATTTGCTTTGAAAATGAAGCCATGGGCATCTATTTCATTGAAGACCCGGATGGATACTGGCTGGAGGTTTTACCATAAGGTTACCGATTCGGAGCGGGACAGAGAGATTGTTTTCAGAGCACCATCGTGATATATCTTGAGAATATAGCCCATGTATTTGCAGAAGGAAGTCAGGGCGGATTTTTGTGTCGCATACAGATGAGATAAAAAAGTATTGCCTAAACGGTTAGATTATGCTAACATGGTTATTGAACGAGTGTCGGTCAATAATGGATTGGTGGTGATGATTTGCCAAATAGAGTTTCGAAAGCTCCGGAGGAGAGAAAGCAGGAATTCATAGAAGTCGCAACGAGGCTTTTTGCGTCAAAGGGGTATGAGAAAGTTTCTGTGAGAGATATTCTCGCGGAAGTAAATGGCGCTCCCGGGATGTTTTATTATTATTTTAAATCCAAGGAAGATATATTTTTAGCCTGTATGGAAGCTTATTTTTCAGAGAGACTGAAAGTAAAGGTAGATTTACTGAAAAACAAGGATATCGCTTATGAAGAGAGAATAAAAATCTTGAGAGAGCTTATTACCAAGGATATCCGTAGTTTTACGCATAGCTTCGATTTTTCAGCAGACCATTCTATAACGGATAATTCCTACAGACTTTGGGAATTAACGCATTACATCGGACGTTTTGTAGAGGCTTACGCCGAGTTTATTTTGGAAGGAATCGAAACGAAGAAGATAGAAAATCATATCGGTGTTACAAAAGAAAATGCAAGGGAGATTGCCGCTTTTATTCTTTATGGAGCAATAGGAGCAATCTACAGTGACGCGGAAAATGGGAAGGATGAGCCGCACAGTCCTGCGAGTGTATTTCAAGTGATTGGCAGGATATTTGCCTAAGACAATAAAATTTATTTTTTTACGCGGACTTTAAATCATCATTTATAAGACAGAACAAGGAAAACATGGAAACGTGTTTTCCTTGTATTCGTTTTAGGGATAACGAACGAACTCGTTCGGTCGAAAAAACGGGCAATGCGTCGATCAAGAGGGAGGTAGATTCATGAAGGATAAGAAGAAGTCAATAGAAGAACTTGCGAGTTTATGTGGCACGAAGAAGGGAAGCCTGATTGTCGGAAATATTCTGATTGCTATGGGAGCGATTCTTAACATTTTACCCGTTTTACTGACCTATAAGATTATTGTGAGCTTGATAACGAAAAAGGAAGCGCGGGGAAATCTGATTTCCTATGCTATTTATGGCGTATTAGCGGTATTCGCAGCCTATCTTTTTACCTACATCGGAAGTATTTTGTGCCATACGTTTTCCTACAGGTTTATTGCCAATTTAAAGAAAAAAATAGTATCGCATATTGCTACCTTACCGCTTGGCTATTTTACTGGAGAGCATAAAGCAAAGCTGAAACAAGTCTTAAGCTCGGATATGAATCAAATAGAAGGGTATTATGCACATCAATTGCCAAGTCTTGTCAAGGAGAGCTTACCGCTTTAGTTGGTGCTTCCGGGGCAGGGAAATCAACAATTGGGGCTTTGATTCCGAGATTTTATGAACCAACGGACGGGGTGATTAAACTGGGAGGAGTGAACATACAAGAGATGCCCTCGAAATCCTTGATGGAAAATATCTCCTTTGTTTTTCAGGACAATGACTTGCTTTCCGGTACGATTTTTCAAAATATTGCAATGGCAAAAAAAGGTTGCAGCAAGGAAGAGGTGATAGAAGCGGCTAAAAAGCAAGATGCCATGACTTTATCATGAAACTGGAGAAGGGCTATGAAACAATATTAGGCAAGGGCAATACTTTATCCGGCGGAGAGAAACAAAGAATAGCTGTGGCAAGAGCGATGTTAAAGAATGCACCGGTTTTGATCTTGGATGAGGCGACAAGCTATGCAGATTCTAAAAACGAGTGTCTTTTCCAAGAAGCTTTAGCGGAGTTGGTAAAAGACAAAACGGTCATCATGATTGCCCATAGACTTGGTACGATAAAAAATGCACAACAAATTCTCGTTCTTTCCGAGGGGCAAATTGTGGAAAGAGGCACGCATGAAAGCTTAATGAAGAAAGAGGGAGTTTATCGGAAAATGTTTTCGATTTTTGATGAGGTGAGAAGATGGAAGATGAAGCAGGAAGGAGGATTGTATCATGCTTAAAAATATTACTTTAGGGAAACCGGAAACGCTTATAAAGCCTGTTTTGCTTAATACTTTATCCTCGATTTCTAATTTGATCCCTTTTATTTGCCTAGTCCGGATTGTGAAGAGTCTTATTCTATCGAGTCAAAACGGAAAGACAGACATTGCCTCTTTGTGGAAATATTTCGCTTTGATGGTATTATTTTTTCTTCTTACTTTATTTTTTGAAAATCTGGCGACAAAGTACACTTATGAGTTCGGCTATCAAAAGACGGCAGAGGGACGAATCAGGCTTGCAAATCATCTAAGAAGCTTGCCGCTGGGATTTATCTCCGGGAAAAGTTCTACAGAAATTTTGGATACGTTAATGCATGATTTTAGCATAGTGGAAATCGCCAAAACGCATCAGGCACCACAATTTTTCAGCTCCGTTTTTGTTGCTCTCCTATGCGTAATCTTCTTTTTCACTGTAGATATCAAAATGGGAGTTGCAGCATTCATCGGCTTTCCTCTTTCCATACTGTTTTTTTAAAGCTTGATGCAATATTTTTCAAAAAGATGCTTTTAAAAAACCGAAGTGGCAAAGCGGAATGAGCAGGATGCTATGGAGGAATATTTAACTACGGTAAAAAAATGGTAAAGGCGTATAACTTTACCCCGGATACGATAGAAAAAGATTCATAAAAGCTATTGAAAGGGCGGAGAAGAGTAATATAAAAAAACGAAAAAAAGGGATTGGTTCTCTCATCACTATTGCCGGCATGGTATTACGGGTGGGACTTCCCTTGATGAGCTTGGTAGGGCTGAATCTCTTGTTGAAAGGAAGTCTTAGTCCGGAAAAATTTCTTTTATTTTTGTTTGTCGGAACAAGAATATTTGACCCTTTAGATATTGCTCTCGTAAATTATGCTGCTTTGCAAATCGCTTCTGTTTCGGGGGAGAGAATCAGGAAGCTGTTGGCAGAGAAGCCGATGACGGGAAAAGAGGTATTGAATGCGGAAAATACGGTAGAACTTAGCGATGTTTCCTTCTCTTATGAAGAAAGAAAGGTAATTCAGAATCTGTCTTTACAGATTAAAGAGAAGGAATTTCTCGCGCTGGTCGGAAGCTCTGGTTCCGGTAAAAACTACTTTGCTCAAACTTTTGGCAAGATTTTATGATGTGCAGGAAGGAAGGATTCAGATTGGCAATAGCGATATTGCAAAAGCGTCTCCTAATGAGGTCCTTCGGAAGTTTTCCATTGTTTTTCAAGATGCCCTGCTTTTTAGAGATACTATTTATAACAACATTCAGTTTGGGAATCCATCGGCAAAAAGAGAGGATGTCATAGAAGCGTCCAAGATGGCAGGGGCGTACGACTTTATTATGCGAAAAGAAAATGGCTTTGAAACGATGGTGGGAGAAGGCAAAGGCAACGCATATCGATCGCAAGAGCGATATTAAAGAATGCGCCCATTATATTACTGGATGAAGCCACTGCATCACTGGATCCGGAGAATGAAGAAGCGGTACAGAAGGCGATTTCCAATTTGATTCAAAATAAAACCGTTATCGTAGTGGCGCACAGGCTAAACAATGTTGTGGCTGCCGACAAGATTGTGGTTCTTCAGGAGGGAAGGATTGTAGAACAGGGAAAGCATGAAGAATTACTTAATCAAGGAGGATTGTATAGAGAGTTGTGGGACTATCAGGAGAAAGTAAAGAATTGGCAAATTACGAATACAAGCCCTAAACTCTCATAAACTGCTTAAGAGCGCTCAAATATGTTTATCGGGTGGTCAAAAGCAGAGAGTCGTAATTCTATCCGCCTTACTTTCCAAGAAGAATATTTTATTTTTGGATGAGCCGACCAGCGGACTGGATTATGCAAGCATGAAGGTCGTTGCAAAGAACATCACCAAGTTTAAAGCGGAAAAGAATCTGATTTTAATTATCTCCCATGACATGGAATTTTTAGAGGAGGTATGTGATAGAGTGCTGCTGTTTTTGCAATAAATGCCTGTTCAATTGCGGAACACGTGTCATAATAAGGAGAGTGGCATGTTGCGTAGTGATTGTAACCGTGAATGTCGGAAAGGAAAGTTTGAAAAAAGAGGCAGGCGGTTAGATACCGTAAAGAGGGTATAGCAAACAAACCCTCAAGGGGTCTTTGAAAAGCAAATATAAGAACGACCTAATCAGGAAGCGGCGGCAGGTAAAGCGTCTTTGATAACGTAGCCTCGGAGCTTCAGCAGACTAAGTGCCTGTGAAGTGGTGAGTATCTTCTCCTCCTTCACAGGACGTGGAGCAAGATAGCCTTCCGCAGTATACGGTTTCAGATCTGTCAGTATGTGCCAGATAGCGGTAAGGAGCATACGGCAGATGGCAATGATGGCTTTCTTGTGACCACGGTGGGATTTGATGCGGCGATAACGTTCCGTAATTTCAGGATGTTTCTTCGATTTGATCAAAGCATTTGCAACCTGCACCAGAACTGGTTTAAGATAAGAGCCAGCACGGGAAATCCGAGTGGATTTGATCTTGAAATTGCTTTGATCGTTGCGAGGACAACATCCTGCCCAGGAAACAAGATGCTGGTCTGTCGGAAACACAGACATGTCACCGCCGATCTCTGAGAGGATCTGAATCGCCGTAAAGAGGTTTTTATCAAACCGGGGACAGTACGGATCAGATTGAGAGCGTCAAAGTAAGGGTCAGAAACACGAAGGATTTCCCGTTCCATTTCTGCCTTGTGCTTTTCCAGCTCATCGATGTGATCCAGACATTGGCGAAGCTTGATTGCCTGTTCCGGTGAGATAGCCCCATCAATGGCAGCTTGAATCTCTTCGATCGGGGTTTTGCATCGTTTGTCTACAAAGGGTGTGACATCAAAGGTTTCACCGGGATGTGCGAGGATATATTCCGTGATCGACCTGGAGGACTTCCCGAACACATCGCTGAAGACGTCGTCAAGCTTGAGATTTGATACGGTCAGACAATTCTGTGCACGATTCTTCTCACCTGTGAGCATGTTGGTAAGCTTGAACCGGTACCGTACAAGATCCCGGAGATGACGGATTTCAGCGGGTGGGATAAAAGAAGGCCTGATCATGTCGCACATGAACAGATCACAGATCCATTTCGCATCCTTACGGTCGGTCTTATTTCCCTTCTGCGGTTTGGTGTACTTGGGGTGAGCAAGTACGACATTGCATGTTTTCTCAAGGACATTGAAAACCGGGATCCAGTACTTGCCGGTTGATTCCATGCACACATCTGTACAGTTATAAGAGGCAAGCCATGCGGCAAGATCCCGCAGCCCTCTGGAGAAAGAGGAAAAATCTCTTTTTCTTTATACTCTGTACGACCGTTTGCATCGGTGAAACCGATACAGGCAAAAATCCAGGTTTTGTGGACATCAAGTCCAGAGCAGTTTTTGCGAAAGATTTTAAAAGCCAATAAAACACCTCCCTGATATTTTGTAGGTGCAGAAGCGACAGTGACTGGTCATCCGGCGAAATCGAGACAACTTCGGAAGAGATAAGTTTACGGGCTACGGAATGCGCCATTCATTGATGCCTTAAGGATGACCGACAACATATAACAATGCGGGGTAGGCCGCTATACCGCCCCGCCACTCACCTCCACGTGTTCTGTAGTATGTCGATCCTGCAAGAAAAGAATATCAGGGAATATAAAGAGAGAAAAGTGCGAAAGGCCTTGGTTTTCATAACCCCATCGGTGCCTTTCGCCAGAAAGGCGGAAAATAACAATGAAACTACTTTTAACCGCATTTACCCCTTTTGACGGGGAGAAAATCAATCCGGCCCTGGAGGCCATGAAGCTGGTGAAAGACAGGATAGATGACGTTGAAGTGGTGAAGGTCGAGGTGCCGACTGTTTTTAGGAAGTCCATTCAGGTCGTGACGGAAGCGATCGAGAAGGAGGAGCCGGACTTTGTGCTTTCGATCGGACAGGCAGGAGGAAGAGAGGGGATCACGCCGGAGAGAGTCGCCATCAATATCGATGATGCAAGGATTCCGGATAACGAAGGGAACCAACCGATCGATGAGACTATTTTTCCTGACGGGGCAAACGCTTACTTTTCCACGCTTCCGGTGAAAGCCATGGTGGAAGCGATCAGACGGGAAGGACTGCCTTCATCCTTATCGAACTCCGCCGGCACCTATGTTTGCAATCACCTGATGTATGGTATTTTGTATTTTTTGAAAAAAAAAGAATTGCCAAGTGGGAAACGGTCATTTACAATACAAAGACTCCTGCCTGCTAAATGATGGTGAAGAAAAAAGACAGGCAGTGAAAGCGGGTTTCATTCATGTTCCCTATCTCCCGGAGCAGACAAAGAATCAGAAAAACCTGCCCTCGTTACCGCTTTTAGATATGGTAAGAGGGCTGGAAGCAGCCATTTGTGCGATTGCAGAAAATGAAGTGGATTTGAAGAAAGCCTACGGATGCGAGTGCTAGACTGAGAGACGAGTGCGGACGAGAGAAGACAGGAAAAAGAAAGTGTAGAAGTGCGAAACGGTAAGGTGGAATCTGGAGAAATACGGGATGAAAAAGGAGACAGCGGATGGGAATCAAATATAGGCACGAATGGAAACATGTCCTGAATACCGCCGATTTGTTGATTTTGCGGCAGCGCCTGCGAGCGGTAATGGAATTTGGAAAAGAAGAGCAAGCGCAACGGCCTGGGGACCAAGTTGTTGGTGGCAGGTATCTTGTTTGCAAAGAAATATAGGAGGTAAATATTAGCTCCGGGAAGGGTAGGAATGGGACGTTTTCAAATCAACTATTTTCAAACGATTATTCTGGGCTTTGCGGCCTTGATTTTGATCGGCGCTTTTTGCTTATGTTGCCGGTCTCCAGCAGAGCCCATCTCTATACGCCCTTTCTGGAGGCGCTCTTTACTTCCACCTCCGCTTCCTGTGTGACGGGGTTGATTGTATATGACACCGCTACTCACTGGTCTTTTTTCGGACAGGTGGTCATCCTTCTGCTGATACAGATCGGCGGGCTGGGCGTTGTCGTCACAGTGACCTCCCTCTTTGTTTTGTCGGGCAAACAAATCGGATATGCGCAAAGAAAAACCCTGGCCAATTCTATCTCCATCAGCTCGCAGGGCGAAATTCTGAAAATGCTGATTTTTCTCTTAAAGTGGACCGGGATGATCGAACTGTTTTTTTGCCGCCCTCCTGGCGACGCAGTTTGTTCCTGAATTTGGTTTCCGGCGGGGAATTTGGTATGCGATTTTTTTCATTCTGTATCCGCATTTTGTAATGCCGGCTTTGATCTCATGGGGGGTAAAGGAGCCGTTTTCCTCCCTCACCGATTATGTGGGAAATCCTGTTGTCAATCTCAGTATTATGAGTTTGATTCTGCTCGGAGGATTGGGCTTTCTGACGTGGAAGGATATGGCGGAAAAAGAAATGGGATTTTTCATCGCTACCGTCTACAGAGTAAGATGATTCTTTCTGCAACGCTCCTCCTGGTTCTGCTTCCGGCAGTCTTCTATTTTTTTGTGGAGTTTCGGGGAGATCGTTTCCGGAACGGATCCTGCTTCTTTCTTTACTGCAGTCACCCCTGAGAACGGCAGGGGTTTAATACGGTGGATTTTACGAAGTTTTTCTGACAGCGGACTTTTCCTGCAGATCCTGTTGATGCTGGTGGGAGCGGCGCCCGGCAGTACCGGCGGCGGGATGAAAATTACCACAATGAGCGTGTTGTTGCTCACTTCCATCGCCATCTTTTAGGAACAGCCTGCGGACGGAAGCCTTTGGAAGAACCATACCCGGAGACGTCATTCGCAATGCGACCACGATTGCCTTTATGTATCTGGTCTTATGTATTTTTGTCCGGCATGTTTATCAGTTTGTATGAAAAAAAGTTCCGCTGTTAAGCGCCTGTTTCGAAACGGCCAGCGCCATTGCAACGGTAGGGACTCACACTGGGGATCACCCCGTCCCTTCGTCCCGTCTCGCATCTCCTGTTAATTGCGCTGATGTATATCGGGAGAGTGGGAGGACTTTGTTTGATTTATGCTGTTTTTCCCAATGCCAATCCGGACAGGGGGAGACTGGTGGAAGAAAATGTCAATGTAGGATAGGAGTCAGAGATGAAGCAGATACTGATTATCGGTTTGGGGCGTTTCGGTTTACACATTGCCAAAAAAGCTACAGGAAATGCATATTCAGGTGCTGGGAGTGGACAGCAATGAAGAAAGAGTCAAGGTGGCGCTCCCTCATGTGACCAATGCGGAAATCGGGGATGCGACCAATCAGAAGTTTTTGGGGTCCCTGGGTGTCGCCAATTTTGATGTGTGCATTGTGGCGATTGGCAATGATTTTCTGGCTTCCTTGGAAACGACTTCTTACTTAAAAGAACTGGGCGCCAAAAAGGTGGTTGCGCGGGCGGCCAGAGATCTGGAGGAGAATTTTTTGCTTAGAAACGGTGCGGATGCCGTTGTTTATCCCGAAAAATCCATGGGGAATCTGACCGCCATCCAGTGGAGTTCGGAGAATGTGCTGGATTATATTCAGGTTAGTAAAGATTTTTGCCGTATTTGAAATTGAGCTGCCGAAGGACTGGGCGGGAAAAATCTATTGGTGAAATTGATGTCCGAAAAGAAATTCAAGGTCAATATCATCGCGGTGAAGAACAGCGATCAAGTCAATGTTTCCTTGGATTCGGACTATCGTTTTTAGCGAAGGGGAAAAGCCTTTATATCATCGGGAAAGATAAGGATATTCAAAGATACTTTCACACGCTGTGAGTAGCGGGAGAGCGACAGTCAATAGACGACTCCCGGTGGAGGAAGCGGCTGATCGGATGGATAGACTGGATCACTTCATCAGGGTAGGAGACTCACAGCAGAGGAGGTCTGTTTCAAAAAAATAAAACGGACGCGAAGGAAGGCTCTTATCTGGAATAATCCTTCAAGGTTTCAAAGACAGCGATTCTTTGGCGGTCGGTAGCGGGCATTCCGATGAAGATACAGCCATAATTGTAGCCGGTGGCTGTTTTCTGATAGCGAACGATTTGCAGAATGACATGCAGGACTTCTTTGGTCCAGATGGTCAGAAAAGCTTCGTAGATATCACCGATGGTCAGCTGTCTGTCGCTGTTGAAGCCCAGACCGAATTGCGAGCAGTCTGTGATGTCAATGGTGGCAGATTCCGGGGAAGCATTCGACCCAAGCGGCTTGATGATGATTTTTCCGTTCAGATCCAGTCTTGCGCTTTTGCGTCTCTCATTCATTGTTTCCACCCCTCCTGAATAATTTCACAATGAAATTGCAGGCAATATGCCAGTGCTCCACAATATTATACAACTGAATCGTGAAAATTGCACCCTTTTTTATTCAATGATACAGGGCATTTCATCAGGGCTGAAGTGAAAAGTTTAATTCCACTCTAAAGGGGACGAAGTAGACGTTAGTCTTTCACCACTTTCCACTTAACCAGTTGTGGCTTTTTGTCTTACAGTTCATGTAGCTGACAGCCGCCGGAAAGGCAGGTGCCTACATGAGTATAACAAATGCTTTTTCGCATTTAACCCTCGAAGAACGACGCATCATCTTTACCGGCATAACAAACGGTTCCACCAAAACCGCTATTGCCCAGACGATAGGAAAGGATAAATCTACCATTGGCAAGGAAATCAAGCTCCACCGTAAGCTGACACATAAGTGCAAGATGCCTCTGGAGTGTAATCATTACAAGAGATGCGTCTTTGGACGCCAGTGTACTGTCGACTGTCCGGAGTATGATCCTTTTCACTGCTCAAGGCGCGACCGTTCCCCCGGTGCATGCAATGGCTGCTCTAACTGGAGCCACTGTAGGTTCGATAAATATCAATACTGTCCAGAAGACGCCCAGATAGATTACCGGACGACATTGATTGATTCCAGACAAGGAGTGAATCTTACCGTGCAGGAGGCAAAGGAGATGGCCGCCATCATCAAGCCGTTGCTCGGTCATGGGCGAGTCCCCCTACCAGATCGTTACCAATCACCCTGAGCTTGGGATTTCTGAGAAAAACTCTTTATAACTACATAGAGGGAAATGTATTCCATGAAATTGCCGGTGTCACTGTCATGGATCTCCGCCGCAAGGTATCCCGTAAAAATCCCAAAGAAAAAAATCTAGGGGATATAAGAAAAAGGATTGACCGGGAAGTATCTTCATGGCCGCACATTTAAGGACTATGAGCAATATATTGCCGATCATCAGGATGTGTTCGTGACACAGATGGACACCGTTTACAATGACGAAACCAATGGACCGTTCATCCAGACCTTTAAATTCGTGAGTGCGGGGGTCCTTTTTGCCATCTATCAGGAACGTAAAAACAGCTCTTTCCATGAAAAGAAGGAATTGACTTTCTGGAGAAGATTCTTGGCCGGGATACATTCAGGAAATATGTTCACATTCTTCTGACGGATCGGGGAACTGAATTTACTGCCGCCGAATCCATGGAGACAGATGCTGATGGTGCCAGACGAACACGAGTTTTCTATTGTGACCCCATGCGTTCCGGACAGAAAGGCTCTTTGGAGAACAAACACATTGAACTGCGTTACATTCTTCCCAAAGGGACAGACCTGAACGCTCTCGGACTGACTAATCAGGATGACTTAAACCTCGTCCTGAGTCATGTGGACTCTGCTCCCGTCGAAAAGCTTGGCGGAAAAGAGTCCTCTGGATGTTGCAGATTTTATGTACCATGATCTTTACGAAAAGCTGAATGCTTTCGGCATCCGAAAAAAATAGAAAAGGACAAGATTATTCTCAAGTCCTATCTTCTTAAAAAAAGTAAATGACAACAGGCGGCTGTCAGGGCGCTCCATACCGATCGCTTGAAGTGGAAATTAGTCCTACTTTTTTTGAAAAAAACCGACTAAAGTCCGCTTCGTTGTCATGCCTGAAAAAAACATTTGGTCGCAGCTGACAGAGGCCTGTCATAGAAGTTAGTGTAATACTGATTTCCATTGTTGTACAACACAAAATGGCATTTACCCCTGTTCTGCAAGAGTAAACGCCACTTTCATCGACTCGGTTTTTAGAGTGGAATTAAACTTTTCACTTCAGC